>ERZ1022756.32-NODE-32-length-58991-cov-9.660734_pt1 | contig 58991 bp, 54 predicted proteins | sample MGYA00520902_ERZ1022756 | MGnify/ENA primary metagenome ERZ1022756 (study PRJEB33162, sample SAMN09537601) | freshwater metagenome | isolation source: freshwater | place: Canada:Alberta | collected 2017-07 | study: EMG produced TPA metagenomics assembly of the...
ATGCCTAAATAGCTACCAATCTCTTCGCGGCTCATGCGCAAGTGGTATTCACTTGGTGAATAACCTCTGGCTGAAAGGCGATCTGAGAAGTTTAATAAGAAGCTGGCTAAACGCTCTTCAGCGCGAAGACTTCCTAAAGATAGTAAATGGCGTTGATCTTGAGTTAACTCTTTACTTAAGATGCGATGAAATTGATGCTGTAAAGATGGAATTTGTCTTGCCAAGGTTTCAAACTCGCTGAATTTAACAACGCACGCCTCACTATCTTCTAGGGCGACCGCATTTGATTGGTATTGATTGTTGCCAATGCCATCTAAGCCCAGCATTTCGCCTGGAAGATGAAAGCCTGTGATTTGTTCTCGACCATCTGGAAGTGCGTATTCAGTCTTGAGGGTGCCAAACTTGATCCCATACACGGCCGTCAAAGTATCACCCTGACGATAAAGGGCATCCCCCTTTTTTAAACGTACACGCTCAGTGACCAAGGAGTCAATTTTGCTGATATCTTCCGGATTAAGGCCAACAGGCAAGCAAAACTGTCCTAAAACGCAAGTTGAGCATTTGTTCGCTGATTCAGAAGTGGCGATACGATTCATGTTTGTTTGCTTTATATCAATGCAGTTGCAGAGAACTCGTTGGTACTATTCTATTCCTTCGCACTCAACAATACCACTTAGGAATATTCATTAAGTATGGTCACATCCACGCTATTCTTGACAATATTCATTGGTGCCCTGGTCAGTGGTTGGCACTGCGCCCTCATGTGTGGTGGAATTGCTGCTGGTTTGGAGCGAGCCAAGGAAAGTGCAGCCTCTGGGCAAACCACCATTGCTTTACGCTTTATTTCTACAAAAAAACTGGCCTTTGAACATTTATTGACCCATTTGGGCAGAATTTCAACTTATGTTCTATTGGGCGTGTTGGCTGGAGCTTTGGGTTTTCCGCTCTGGCAGCAAGGCTGGTTGCCAGTTCAAAGAGGCTTATTTGCTATGGCTGCACTGATCTTTTTGTTTCAGGGCTATCTTGTTTTAACTAAAAATAAAACTAAAACCTCTGCGTGGGAGGTTTGGTTGAATAGCAAAACCGCCGCATTGTGGTCAAAACTATCAAAATCTCTTCATCAGCCTGGTCGCAAGCCACACTTTTTAGTTGGTTTGGTCTGGGGCTTGGTCCCCTGCGGCTTAATTTATAGTATTTTGCCTTTGGCTTTTTTATCCGGAGATGGGGTGTCCGGAGGGCTTTTGATGCTGGCCTTTGGATTGGGAACATTGCCCAACCTTTTATTGATTTCTGGGTTTTCTGCGCGCTTAGCAGCATGGGGCCATCAGGCTTGGACACGCTATATGGCTGCGGGCCTGATGATTTTCACTGGACTATTTGGTTTATACAGGGCTTTTACCTTGCCTGATGCTCTTCTCAAAGGCGGTTTTTGCATTGGCTGAAGTTTGAATTACAATAGAGGCCTAGATGGTTAAATAATAAAGATGTGATTTCTGGTATCTATTAGCCAGACATCCTTAACCCAAATATAAACAGATTCCCTTTTTAAATTTATGACTCCTGAACAGCTCAAGCTGGTGCTTGAAACTGCGCTCTTATGTGCAGAACAACCCATGACAATGAACGATTTGCGTCGTTTGTTCTTAGAAGAACTTTCTGCAGAGGAGTTGAATGAAGCTTTGGCTCAGATTCAGGCAGATTGGGCAGACAAGGGTATGGAGCTTTTAGAGCTTGCAACTGGCTGGCGCTTTCAGAGTCGTTTATCGATGCGCGAGTATTTAGATCGCTTGACACCTGAGAAGCCACCAAAGTATTCAAGAGCTGTGATGGAAACTTTGGCCATCATCGCTTATCGTCAGCCTGTTACTAGGGGCGAGATTGAAGAGATCCGTGGTGTGACAGTCAGCTCTAACGTGGTGAAACAGTTAGAAGATCGCGGCTGGATTGAAGTCGTTGGTCACAAAGATACGGTTGGACGTCCTGGCCTATACGCTACAACGCGCCAATTTTTAAATGATTTAAGTTTGACCACTTTGCAAGAATTACCAATGCTTGATGATGCTTCAGCTCAAGCTGAATCAGTGGCTCAGCGAGTGATGGAATTTGAAGGTGAAGCAGCAGCTTCTCCTGATGATGCATCTGATGTGACTGATGTGGCTGATACATCAGCTCCAGCAATCGACGAGCAAACCAATAACGAAAAAACTAATGACTAGTCCCGAATTTGAATCTGAACAGCCCGCCAAGATAGATGGGCAAGAGGCTGGTGAAAATAGCGAGACTCGACCAAAAAGAGCCAGTCGCAGCCCTTACAACAAGGGTAGAGGTAGACGTCCACGCGATGAAAATGCCCCCACTGGTGATCAGCCTGCAGGAGACAATCAAGTGACCGAAGCAACTGGTGGCGAAGAGCCTCCAGTAGAGGGTGAATCAGCAGCAAGACCTCCTCGTGGACAACGCCCTCCAAGAGGTGATCGCGGCGATAGATCTGCCAGAGGCCCAAGAAACAAAAACAATAATGGTGATAGAGGCGATAGAGCAAATCACCCATCCCGTCATCAAGAAGTCAAAGCGAGCCCAGCCAGCGAAGAGAGCCAGGCGCTATTTGCATCCGTGGTTTCTGGAGAGTTCGATGCAACTCTGGATACGCCAGAAGTTGAAACTGAAGTAACTCATGACATGGTTGCTCAGACATTGGCTGAATTAGAGACTGAGTCTCATTCATCTGAGTCAGAAACAAAAGAAGCGCAAGCTGAAGAAGATCAGATGCCAGGCTTACAGTTTTCTAGTGTGGACGAGCTGCCCTTAAGTTTGCGTGATGAAGTTTGGTCTGACCTAGATGATGTTGATGAAGAAGGCTTTGACGAAGACACCGTTAAATTGCACAAAGTTTTAGCTGATGCGGGCATGGGTTCTCGTCGCGACATGGAAGACTTGATCATTCAGGGTCGAGTTTCTGTGAACAGCATGCCAGCGCACATTGGTCAACGTGTTGGACCAACGGATCAAGTCAAAATCAATGGCAAGATGGTTCATCGCAAGATTCAAACAAAACCACCGCGCGTGATTCTTTATCACAAGCCAGCTGGAGAAATTGTTAGTCAATCAGATCCGGAAGGTCGTCCAACTGTATTTGACCGTTTGCCAAAAGCCAAACAAGGTCGTTGGATTGCGGTGGGTCGTTTGGACTTTAATACTGAAGGATTGTTGTTGTTCACAACATCTGGTGAACTGGCGAATCGTTTGATGCACCCTCGTTATGGCGTTGAGCGTGAGTACGCAGCCCGTATTTTGGGTGACCTAGAGCCAGAGCAAGAAAAGCTCTTGAAAACTGGTATCAATTTAGATGACGGTGTTGCTAAATTCTTGCGCTTGGTCAGTGGCGGCGGGGAAGGAGCTAACCGTTGGTATCACGTGGCTTTGACAGAAGGTCGTAACCGTGAAGTGCGCCGCATGTTTGAAGCGGTCGGACACATTGTGTCTCGTTTGATTCGCACACGTTATGGCTTATTTGTTCTGCCCCCAAGATTGCGTCGCGGTCGCTGGGAAGAAGTCCCATCAGATCAAATTGTGCAGCTCATGAAAATGGCTGGCCTGAAAGTTCCTCAGGGCATGGGTGAGAAATTCCGCCGTGACCCACGCGAGGGCGGTAATCGTGCCCCACGTGAACACAGCGGTGGCCAACCAGATCCAATGCAAACCTCAGTTTCATACTGGGGATCCAAGGATGCTTTAAGACAAGCCTCCAACACCAATCGTTTTGCTCAAGGTCATGCAGATGATCGTGGCGGAAGATATAAAGGCAGTAGCAATGGTGGCGGTAGAGGTAAACCGGGTCAAGGTGGCAAGCCTGGCCAAGGAAAACCAGGTCAAGCTGGTCGTTCAGGTGGTTTTGGACAGCGTCGCGATGAGGATAGTCAAGCTGGCGTGCACCATGGTAGTGCATTTGGCAGTGGTGCTGATAAACCTCGTTCCGGTCAAAAATTTGGCAAAAAAGGGCCTGGTCAGGGTGGTTCTCGCTCAGGACAGGGTCAAAATCGCTCTCCAGGAGGCAAACCTGGGGGTAAATTTGGTAAAAAATTCTCAAAACCCAGTTAAATTGTAAGAAAAGCTAGGGGATATCCCTTGGCAGTGCAAGCAAGTTCTTATATAATTCAATTGTTTAGTAGTTCCGGCTAAAGTTGCGTTCAACGTAGGTCGGGCATGTTCTTTTTGTTTAGGAATATGGGCTATATGCCCATTTTTTTTTGGTGAAAGAAAACGTAATAGTCGATGGCGAACGAACAAGTTTTGATTGCTGACGCTCTTAAGAGCCTGGGTTACCTACTCGTTGATATCGAGCGAGAGGGCGGTGGCTTGTTGCGCGTCACGATTGAAAACATTGATTATGAGCGCCCAATCGATATTACCGATTGTGAAAAAGTGAGTCGTCATCTGAATTACAGCTTGCCTGTAGATAACGTTAACTACGATCGATTGGAAGTTTCTTCACCAGGCTTGGATCGACCTGTGAAAACAGTTGCTGACCATATCCGATTCATGGGTTTGGAAGCGAACGTTAAATTACGCGTCGCACATGCTGGACGAAAGAATTATGTAGGTGTTTTGCAGGGCTTGATCAGTGGTGACGCTGATTCTGTTGATGCCAAGTTGGGTCTGTTAATTAAAAACGCAGATAGCAGCGAGGCAATGTTTGAATTTACTCTGGCCGAGGTTGAAAAAACTCGGTTGGTTCCCGTAGTTGATTTCAAAGGAAGAAAATCATGAGTCGTGAAGTCCTCATGCTAGCTGACGCTTTAGCACGCGAGAAAAACGTTGAACGAGATATCGTATTCGAAGCACTTGAGATGGCCTTGGCCTCTGCAAGTAAGAAACGTTTCGATGAAGATGTGGATATTCGTGTTGCCATTGATCGCAACACTGGCGAATATGAAACATATCGTCGTTGGTTGGTGGTGCCTGATGAAGCAGGCCTGCAAGAACCAGACAAAGAGATTCTTTCATTTGAAGCCAAAGAACAAATTTCTGACATTGAAATCGGCGATTTCATTGAAGAGCAAGTTGAGTCTGTGGCTTTTGGACGTATTGGCGCACAAACTGCCAAGCAAGTGATCTTGCAGCGCATTCGTGATGCTGAGCGTGAACAGATCTTGAATGACTATTTAGAACGTGGCGAAAATGTCATGACGGGCACCGTGAAGCGTGCTGATAAAAATGGTTTGATCATTGAATCTGGTCGCGTTGAAGCTTTATTGCGCCGCGATCAAATGATTCCAAAAGAAAACTTGCGCAGTGGTGACCGCGTACGCGGCTTTATTTTGAAAGTTGATCGTGAAGCCCGTGGCCCACAGATCGAACTCTCAAGAACAGCACCTGATTTCTTGATCAAGTTGTTTGAGAATGAGGTTCCTGAAATGGAGCAGGGTTTATTGGAGATCAAGGGCGCCGCTCGTGATCCTGGTATCCGTGCAAAGATTGCTGTCGTTGCTCACGATAAGCGCATCGATCCAATTGGTACATGCGTGGGTGTGCGTGGTACACGCGTTACAGCAGTTCGTAATGAAGTTGCTGGCGAAGCCGTTGATATTGTTTTGTGGTCTGAAGATCCAGCGCAATTCGTGATTGGTGCTTTGGCACCTGCTCAAGTTCAGTCAATCATGGTGGACGAAGAGAAGCACGCCATGGATGTGGTGGTTGATGAAGAAAACTTGGCGATCGCGATTGGCCGCAGCGGTCAAAACGTTCGCTTAGCCAGTGAGTTAACTGGTTGGCACATCAACATCATGACTCCTGAAGAGTCTGCACAGAAAACTGAAGAAGAATCAGAAAAAGTTCGCGCCTTGTTCATGGATAAGTTAGACGTGGACCAAGAAGTTGCTGATATTTTGATTGAAGAAGGCTTCAATAGTTTGGAAGAAGTTGCATATGTACCTTTATCAGAAATGTTAGAAATTGATGCATTTGATGAAGATACTGTGAATGAATTGCGTACTCGCGCACGTGACTCTTTGTTAACGATGGAGTTGGCAAAAGAAGAGCGTGTTGAAGAGGTATCGCAAGATCTACGTAGCTTAGAAGGTATGACTACGAATCTTGTTGCCAAATTGGCAGAAGGTAATGTCCATACCCGTGATGACCTAGCGGAATTGGCTGTTGATGAGTTAGTTGAAATGACTGGCATCAACGAAGAAGACGCAAAAGCTCTCATTATGAAAGCTCGTGCACACTGGTTTAACTGATTCATAAGGGGTTCGCATGGCGACCACGACCGTAGAAGATTTGGCAAAAGAACTGAAGCGCACTCCAGCAGCATTGCTGGAGCAGCTTCAGGCTGCCGGAATTAATAAAACAGCAGCGGAAGATAAGCTGACTGAAAAAGATAAAACGAAATTGCTTGAGCATTTACAAGTGGCTCATGGTTCGGACACATCTGCACGCAAAAAAATCACTTTAACTAAGCGTGAAACCACTGAGATTCGCCAGGCAGACTCTGCTGGCAAAACTCGCACCGTTCAAGTTGAGGTTCGTAAGAAGCGCGTATTGGTCAAGCGTGATGAATCTGCTAAAGATGAACCGGCAGAAGAGTCTGTAAAACCAGCAACAGTCTCAGTGGAAACTGGACCTGCTGGCATTTTGGATGATGCTGAGTTGGCGAAACGTGAAGCTGAAGCCAAGCGCCAAGCTGAGTTGTTGGCTCGTCAAGAAGCTGATATGCAAGCTGAGATGGATCGTAAAGCTCGCGAAGAATCAGAAAAAGCTGAAGCAAAAACAAAAGCAGCGAAGGCAGATAAAAAAGGAAAAACAAGCGCTGCAGAAGATAAAGCCAAGGCTGAAAGCGAAGAAAAAGAAAAAGTAGCGGCAACTGCAGCAGCCAAAGTTCGTGATGATGAATTAGAAAACATTCGCGTGCGTCGTGCCAAGGCTGAAGCTGAAGCTTTAGCAATCCGTGACATGATGAATGCCCCAGCCAGAGTTCTTAAGGCGGCTAAGCCACCAGAAGAAGAAAAGAAGGGCACTCTTCATAAGCCAGTCAAGGCTGAGGGTGCGGATGAAAAGAAGAAAGATAAAGTTAAACCAGGCGCTAAGACAATTAAATCAACCGAGTCATCTTCGACTTGGCAAGAGGATGGTAAGAAGCGCGCTGGTGGTTTAAAAACTCGTGGCGACACAACCGGTGGCTCAGGTAACTGGCGCACGGGTGGTGGCAGAAGAAAAAATCAACAACAAGCCTCTGATGTTCCAACTAACTTCGTGGCACCCACTGAGCCAGTCGTGAGAGATGTTCATATTCCAGAAACAATCACTGTTTCAGAATTAGCTCACAAGATGTCAGTAAAAGCTGCGGAAGTGATCAAGTTGCTGATGGGCATGGGTCAGATGGTGACGATCAACCAAGTTTTGGACCAAGACACAGCGATGATCATCGTCGAAGAGATGGGTCATAAAGCTTTTGCTGCTAAGTTAGATGAGCCAGATACAGATTTATCAACCGATGCGCATGATGCTGAGTTGATCACAAGACCACCAGTGGTCACTGTGATGGGTCACGTTGACCACGGTAAAACATCTTTGTTGGATTCTATTCGCCGTGCCAAGGTTGCATCAGGTGAAGCGGGTGGTATCACACAGCACATTGGTGCTTATCACGTAGAAACTCCACGTGGCATGATCACATTCTTGGATACACCGGGTCACGAAGCCTTTACGGCAATGCGTGCTCGTGGTGCTCAAGCAACTGACATTGTTATTTTGGTGGTGGCTGCTGATGACGGCGTGATGCCGCAAACCAAAGAGGCGATTGCACATGCGAAGGCTGCGGGTGTTCCATTGGTTGTTGCAATCAACAAAATTGATAAGCCAGATGCCAATCCTGATCGCGTGAAGCAAGAATTAGTGGCTGAAAGTGTTGTGCCTGAAGAGTACGGCGGTGATTCACCATTCGTTCATGTGTCAGCTAAAACTGGCGCAGGCATTGATGAGCTTTTAGAAAACGTTTTATTGCAAGCTGAAGTTCTTGAGCTCAAGGCTCCAAAAGAAGCTGCAGCCAAAGGTCTTGTGATTGAAGCTCGCCTTGATAAAGGTAAGGGCCCAGTTGCAACTATTTTGGTTCAGTCAGGCACTTTGCGTCGCGGCGACATGATCTTGGCCGGTTCATCTTTTGGTCGTGTTCGCGCCATGTTGGATGAAAACGGTAAGCCTTGTAATGAGGCTGGCCCATCGATCCCAGTTGAGATTCAAGGTCTATCAGAGGTTCCGGCAGCAGGCGAAGAAGTCATCGCAGTTTCTGATGAGCGCAAAGCTCGTGAGATCGCTTTATTCCGTCAAGGTAAGTTCCGTGATGTGAAGTTGGCTAAACAGCAAGCTGTGAAACTTGAAAGCATGTTTGAGAACATGGGAGAAGGCAGTGTTGAAGCTAAGAACTTGCCAATCATCATCAAGGCAGACGTTCAAGGTTCACAAGAAGCTTTGTCACAGTCATTGCAAAAGCTTTCAACTGCCGAAGTGAAGGTTGTGATTGTTCATGCAGCGGTTGGTGGCATCACTGAAACTGACATCAACTTGGCCGTGGCTTCTAAAGCTGTGGTGATTGGATTCAATTCTCGTGCGGATGCATTGGCACGCAAGTTGGCAGAAGCCAATGGCGTGGACATTCGCTACTACAACATCATCTACGATGCGGTTGATGAAGTGAAGGCTGCGATGAGCGGCATGTTAACGCCTGAGAAGAAAGAAGAAATCACAGGCTTGGTTGAAATCCGTCAAGTGATCCAAGTATCTAAAGTTGGTTCTGTCGCAGGTTGTATGGTTCTTGAGGGTATCGTCAAGCGATCATCACGCGCACGTTTGTTACGTAATAACGTGGTTGTTTGGACTGGCGAATTGGATTCATTGAAGCGTTTCAAAGATGACGTCAAAGAGGTGAAGGGTGGTTTTGAGTGTGGTCTATCTCTTAAGAATCACAACGACATCCAAGAAGGCGATCAACTAGAGATATTTGAAGTTACAGAAGTGGCAAGAACGCTTTAATAGCTTTAAATAAAAAAACATGCCAGTAAAAAATCATCGTAATCAACGAGTGGCCGACCAAATCCAAAGGGATTTGGCCGAGCTCATTCCGCGCGAGATACGTGACCCCAAGGTTGGGTTGATCACATTACAGGCTGTTGAGCTAACGACTGACATGGCGCACGCAAAAATCTTCTTCACGGTGCTTGGTGCCGAGCCGGAGAATGCTTTAGCTGCTTTGCGTGAAAAAGCCGGTTACTTACATTCATTGCTGTTTAAGCGTTTGCATATTCACACAGTCCCGACCCTGCATTTTCATCATGATGAATCTGTGGCGCGTGGCGTTGAAATGTCACGTTTAATCGATCAAGCGCTGCGCGACGATAAGGCTTAATCATGCCCCAAGGTATTCATGGGGTGGTTCTTCTGGATAAGCCAGAAGGAATCAGCTCACAAACTGCAGTCACGATCGTCAAACGCGCGTTTGATGCGGACAAAGCTGGTCATACGGGTACTTTGGATCCTATGGCAACTGGTTTGTTACCAGTGTGTTTGGGTGAGGCAACAAAATACTCACAAGATTTATTGGACGCAGATAAAACGTATCTAGCAACCATCAAATTTGGTGAAAAAACCTCGACGGGTGATGCTGAGGGTGAAGTGATTGAAGTCAAAGAAGCTAATTTTGATGTGACTGATGCATATCTCTTGCAGGAAAAATTAGCTGAAGCAGTGTTGAAGTTCACAGGTGAAATTGCACAAATTCCGCCGATGTACTCAGCCCTAAAGCGTGATGGCAAGCCCTTGTATGAATATGCACGCGCAGGTGAGACATTGGAGCGAGAAGCAAGGAAGATCACGATTCATTCATTGAAGTGGGTCGATGTCGCATGGCCAGTGGCTCAATTAGAAGTTTCATGCAGCAAGGGTACGTATGTCAGAACCTTGGCTGAGGATATTGGTGATTATTTAGGTGCTGGGGCTCATTTAATTGGCTTGCGCCGTGAAAAAGTGGGTCATTTGAGTTTGGGTCATGGCGTGACTTTAGACACCGTCAAAAATAATCATCAAGAAAACAATATCAAGCCTGAGTATTTACTGCCAGTGGATGCTCTCGTACAAGACCTCAATTCATTGGGGCTTACAAATGAAGAGGCAGATCGCTTGCGACTAGGGCAAAGAGTCCCGGTCAGTAAAGCGGGGAGCAATGAAGAGTTAATGAGGATTTATCGCGGCACGATTGAATCTTGCAATTTTATGGGTACCGCAGACTGGCGCAAGGGTGTATTGCACCCACGTCGTTTGATTGCCCAAGCAGCAGCAGTAACGAATTTAACCAATTGAAAAAAATGAAAGCAGAACTATGAGTATTCGCGCCTTAAGAAATATTGCCATTATTGCCCACGTTGACCACGGTAAAACAACTTTGGTTGACCAATTATTGCGTCAGTCAGGAACATTCCGCGAGAACCAAGCGCTAACAGAACGCGTCATGGACTCCAACGATATTGAAAAAGAGCGTGGTATCACGATCTTGTCTAAGAACTGTGCAGTTGAGTACGAAGGTACGCACATCAACATCGTTGATACCCCAGGACACGCAGACTTCGGTGGTGAAGTTGAGCGCGTTCTATCAATGGTGGATGGTGTGTTGCTATTGGTGGACGCGGTTGAAGGCCCAATGCCACAAACACGTTTCGTGACCAAAAAAGCTTTGGCGCTTGGCTTAAAGCCAATCGTGGTTGTGAACAAGGTGGATCGTCCAGGTGCGCGCATTGATTATGTTGTGAACGCAACATTTGAACTATTTGATAAATTGGGTGCCACTGAAGAGCAATTAGATTTCCCGGTTGTTTACGCATCTGGTTTAACGGGCTACGCTGGTTTAACACCTGATGTGCGCGAAGGAACCATGGCGCCTTTGTTTGAAACAGTTTTGAAATATGTACCGATTCGTGACGAAGATCCAGACGGTCCTTTGCAATTCCAGATTTCATCCATTGATTACAACAGCTACGTTGGCAAAATTGGTGTGGGCCGTATCAGCCGTGGCACAGTGAAAGCCGGTCAAGCAGTTGTTTGTCAAAATGGCCCAGACGGCACACCATTCAATGGCCGTGTGAACCAGGTGCTTAAATTCCAAGGTCTTGAGCGCGTTCAGGTAGACCAAGCTGCTTCAGGCGATATCGTTTTGATCAACGGTATTGAAGATTTAGCGATTGGTACAACAGTGTGTTCACCAGATAATGTTGATGCATTGCCAATGTTGAAGGTGGATGAGCCAACTTTGACCATGAACTTCATGGTTAACACCAGCCCATTGGCTGGACGTGAAGGTAAATTCATTACCAGCCGTCAGATTCGTGATCGTTTGCAGCGTGAGCTTAAGTCAAACATGGCATTGCGCGTGAATGACACCGATGACGATACCGTATTTGAAGTTTCAGGCCGTGGCGAATTGCATTTAACCATTTTGATTGAAAACATGCGCCGCGAAGGTTACGAGCTTGCAGTATCTCGTCCTCGCGTGGTTTTCCATGAAGAAAATGGCGTTAAGACTGAGCCGTATGAGAACTTGACAGTGGACGTAGAAGACACCACTCAAGGTGGCGTGATGGAAGAGTTGGGTAAGCGCAAGGGTGAGTTACAAGACATGGTTTCAGACGGCAAAGGCCGCACACGTCTTGAGTACAGAATCCCTGCGCGTGGCTTGATTGGTTTCCAAGGCGACTTTTTAACCATGACTCGCGGAACTGGCTTGATGAGTCATACATTTGATGCTTACGGTCCAATGAAAGATGGCATGGTTGGTGAGCGTCACAATGGCGTGTTGATTTCTCAAGATGATGGTGAAGCAGTTGCTTATGCTTTGTGGAAGTTGCAAGATCGTGGCCGCATGTTTGTGGTTCCAGGTGATGCGCTTTACGAAGGCATGGTGATTGGTATTCATAGTCGTGATAACGATTTGGTTGTTAATCCAATCAAAGGTAAGCAATTAACCAACGTGCGTGCCTCAGGCACTGATGAAGCTGTGCGTCTTGTGCCAGCGATTCAGATGTCTTTGGAATATGCGGTTGAATTCATTGCTGAAGATGAATTGGTTGAAGTCACTCCAAAGAGCATCCGTATTCGCAAGCGCTACTTGAAAGAGCATGAGCGTAAGAAAGCAAGTCGCGAAACAGCAGCTTAATGGAACGCCATTGAAGCGAAGTAAGTTCAATAAAGCCGCAACCGCAAGTTGCGGCTTTATGGTTTCTGAAATAGTAAAAAACACCAACTATCATGGACATTAAAAACGGCGTAGGCCCCAGTAAAGTATTTGTTAAAAATACTGAAAAAGCCCATACCCATTTAATTGATTTCTTGGTTGAAAAATTTCCTCAAATCCCAAAAGAAGAATGGGTTAAGAGAATGGATCAAGGCCTCGTTCTAGACGAGGAGGGCATCCCTCAATCTGCGAGTGATCCGTGTCGAACCAATACCTTCATCTACTATTACCGAAGTATTGAGGTGGAGGAATCGATTCCTTTTCAGGAGTTAATTGTTTATGAAGATGAACATTTACTGATTGCTGATAAACCTCATTTCTTACCCGTTACCCCAGCAGGACATTACCTACAAGAGACGCTACTCGTGCGCCTAAAAAATAAAACAGGCATTAAAGACTTAACCCCGATCCATAGAATCGATCGAGAGACTGCTGGTTTGGTGGCATTCTCAAAAAAGGCGCAGGATCGTAATCTTTATCAGGTTTTGTTTAGAGAGCGTCAAATTAAAAAGACTTATGAAGCGATTGCGCCTTACCAAGAACATCTAAAAGATCAGTTCCCAATCGAGCGCACAAGCAGAATTGAAGAGTCTGATATTTTTATTCAGATGCAAGAAGTTTCTGGTGTGCCTAATTCAGACACAGTCATTCAATTGCTCGAAGTGAGTAAGCCCTGGGCCAGATATCAGCTCGAGCTTGGTACCGGTAAGAAGCATCAATTAAGGGTCCATATGAATGCTTTGGGGATGCCGATCAAACATGACAAGATTTATCCGAACATCATTACGCAAGCAACAATAGGTAAAAACTTCTCAGAGCCCTTGCAGCTCTTAGCAAAACAACTGAGTTTTAAGGATCCTGTGACTCAGTTGGAGCATCAGTTTCAGAGCTCTTTTGTGCTTTCTCTATAAAATCACATCATGTCAAATAACACCAAACGATTAGCAGTTGCCCCAATGATGGATTGGACTGATCGTCAGTGTCGAACCTTCCATCGCAGCCTCACCAAACAAGCTGTTCTTTATAGCGAAATGGTGACAACCGGCGCTTTGATCCATGGAGATGTTCCAAGGCATCTTGATTTTGATGAGATTCAACATCCAGTGGTTCTTCAGTTGGGTGGTAGTGAACCTCAAGACCTGGCAACTTCAGCAAAGTTGGCAAAACAGTGGGGCTATGATGAAGTTGATTTGAACTGTGGCTGCCCTTCAGAAAGAGTTCAACGAGGATCATTTGGTGCTTGTCTGATGGCTGAACCAGATTTGGTGGCGGATTGTGTGAAGGCCATGGTGGATGCTGTTGATCTGCCCATCACCGTGAAGCACCGCATTGGCTTGAATGAGATGAACGTCCAAGATAACCAACAGGACTATCAGTTCACTTTGGATTTCATTTGCAAAGTAGCCCAAGCGGGAGCTAGTCAAGTCACAATCCATGCACGCAATGCTATTTTGAAGGGGCTTTCTCCAAAAGAAAATCGGACCGTTCCGCCATTGCGTTATGAGATCGCTAAACAATTGCGCTTGGATGCTCAAAAGCACTTTCCTCATTTAAAAGTTTTACTGAATGGTGGCTTAGAAAACAATGGAGATATTGCGCGCTATTGGAATGACTTTGATGGGTTCATGATCGGTAGGGCCGCCTATCACACGCCAGGAATCATGTTGGACTGGGATGAGATGTTGTCAACCGAGGGACAGGCGTTTGGCCACTTCTTTGGGGTGGATCAATGGAATCGAATCACAGAAGAGTTGATCGGCCAATGCACTCGCTGGCTAAAGCATTGTGAGGCAAGCAATCAAGCCTTCCATATGGCTGCGATTACCCGTCATATTTTGGGCTTGGCCCATGGCAAAGGCGGCTCAAAACAATGGCGCAGGAAGTTATCAGACTATCGTTTATTAGGCGCAGTCAAGACGGAGCAAGACATTCATGGCTTTTTTGAGGATGCCAATCGAGAGCTCAGAATGTATGTTGAACATGACGATCAGGACAGGTTATAATCTTATTTCTCTACGGTGGCTGTAGCTCAGTTGGTAGAGTCCAGGATTGTGATTCCTGTTGTCGTGGGTTCGAGCCCCATCAGCCACCCCAAATACCTAAAAGAGCTCCTACCGGAGCTCTTTTTCTTTCTGAACTATCATTGATGTATCAACAAACCTCTAAGGGGCTTTCCATGAAATTATTTTCAACATTTATTGCATTGATGATGACATTTGGTTTTTCTTCTGCTGTGTTTGCTAATGGCGAGGCCACCTATAAGCAAGTTTGTATGTCTTGCCACACCTCTGGAGTTGCGAGAGCGCCTAAGGTAGGTGATAAGGCTAAATGGGCCCCATTGATCAAAGAGGGGCAGGCGATTATCACTGCCCACGGCTATGTTGGAGTAAGAGGAATGCCGGCCAAAGGTGGCAAGCCTGATTTGAGTATCGAACATTTTGCTCAAGCAACTGTGTACATGGCGAACCAATCAGGTGCCTCATGGAAAGATCCTGATGAAAAAATGCTCAAAGCCATTGATGCAGAAATCGAAGCACGTAAAAAACAATTGGCTAAGAAAAAGTAAACCAAGATATTTAAATATCCATAATTAAAAAAGACTACCTGGTCAGCATGGAAATCAGTTTTAAAGCATCTGATAAACAATATTTACTAGGCTCTTCATGAGAAAATCCTCTTCGTGAAATCTTTTTTTAATATCTTGGCGCATGGCTTTCTGTGGTTCTTGACGATCATTCCTTATCGTTGGACCGTGGCCATTGGTCATGCCCTGGGCTCTATTGCGCCGACATTCTCAAAATCTCGCGTCAAGATTGTGAATGCCAATCTGAAGGCTTGCTTTCCAAAACTCACCCAAGAGCAGAGAGATGTCTTAGCGAAGCAGCATTGGCGTTTATTGGGTAGAAGTTTTGCTGAACGCGGCCGTCTTTGGTTGGGCAGCGCTGAATCAATCAATCAATTTGTAACCGTCTACCCCGAAGTGGATATGAATGATGGTAAGCCGCGCCTGTATGTCAGCATGCACCTGGCAGGCATTGAAGCCGGTTTGATTGCCATCACCATGCACCTGAAAAAAATCAAAGCTGCACCGGGCATCACTTTGTATGTCTTTATGAAGAATGATTACTTTGAACCACGCATTAAAAAATGGCGTGAACGTTTTGGTGCCAAGATGTTACTCAGAGAGAGTCATGGGCGTGAGTTGATTCGTGAGGCACGCAAAGGCACCTTTGTGTGTTTATCTCCAGACATGGACTTGGGTAGAAGAGATTCTGAGTTTGTGCCATTTTTTGGTGTTCCAACCAACACAGTTTTGTCAGTCTCAAAAATGGCCAAGTTGGCAGGCGCTGAGGTCTGCCCAATTTTTACAACTTTAAGAGCTGACCAATCTGGTTATGACTGTCATGTCGGCAAGCCTTGGCCAAATTTTCCGACAGATGATCCTGTCGCGGATACGATTCGCATGAGTCAATATTTTGAAGAAGTGATAAAGCCAAGAATCCCAGAGTACTACTGGATACACAAGCGCTTTAAGAATAGACCTGAGGGTGAGCCGTCTATTTACTAATTGGTAAGTTGATCAAAGACCACCAGGTCTGATCAAACCAACTGCAAGACCTTCAATGGTGATCTCGTGACGACGTGGGTCAACGATGATATTTTCAAAATCAGGATTTTCGGCAATCAATTCAATTTTGATTCCGTGAGGACCTTTGGATTGTGACCAGCGCTTCACAGTCACTTCATCATCTAGACGTGCCACAACCACTTCACCATTTCTAGCTTCACTGGTTTTCTTGACGGCCAAATAATCGCCATCCAAAATGCCTGCGTCGCGCATACTCATGCCGCGCACTTGCAAAAGATAATCTGCACCTTTATCAAATAAGGACGGATCGCAAGGAATTTGTTTTTGAATATGTTCAACTGCCAAAATAGGTGAGCCCGCAGCAACTCGACCAATCAATGGCAAAGTGAGTTGCTGTAATGCAGCCAGAGGCAAATTCATTTGCTTGGGTAATTTGATACCACGTGATGTTCCTGGAGTTAACTCAACATATCCCTTGCGAGCAAGGGCACGCAAGTGCTCCTCAGCGGCATTCGCTGAAGCAAAGCCCAAACGGGTCGCAATTTCAGCGCGTGTGGGTGGAAGACCACTCTTGGAGATAGCGTCAGTGATCAAGCCAAGGATTTCTTCTTGGCGGGCGGTTAACTTCGGTTTTGCTGTAATTGCATCCATGCTGTGATTCTATACAGTGATTTCATAACTTGCAATACCCATTGATAATGTTTTTTATGAGTACGCAATATTTATTACTTTTGGGCACTGGCGGAACCATCGCAGGTTTGGCCATGAACACTCAAAAACCTCTTAATTACGTGGCCGGTCAGCTGCCAGTAGAGGGGCTTTTGGAGAAGGTTCAAGAAAGTCTTGAATTTGGTGAGGTGCGCACGCTCCAAATCGCAAACATCGATAGCCGGAACATGACTGAGGACCTCTTGGTCAAGCTGGGCTGGGCTGTCAAGGCTGGGCTTGAGAATGACGAAGTCTCGGGGATTGTGATCACCCATGGCACAGACACCATGGAAGAAACCGGTGTTTTTCTTCATGCCACCCTGGGTAAGCTGGCGAGTCACTACAAAAAAGCAGTGGTTTTGACTGGCGCGATGCTGCCAGCCAATGCCGATCACTCAGATGGGCAAACCAACCTAAAGTCAGCCCTGTACCTGGCCAAAGAGGCCCGTGGACTTCAACAGTTCGGAATTTTGGCTGTGATGGCCGGAAAACCTTGCTTGGCCAGGGATTTATCCAAACAACACACCCACGCCCTGGATGCTTTGGTGGTCAACGCCCGAGAGTTGGATGGCCCCATTCATAAAAGGCAGGCGGATCTGCAATTGCCAGCCCAAGCCTCATGGCCTTGGGTGGAGATTGTGACCAGTCATGCCGGCGCATCAGGTAAATTGGTTGATATGTTGGTGGCTCAAGGGGTGCAAGGCGTTGTGGTGGCTGGAACGGGTCAGGGCAGCGTGAACAAAGTCTTGGCTGATCAACTGGTCCAGGCTGCACTCAAAGGCGTGGCAGTCATCAGATCTTCAAGGGTGGGGGCTGGGGCGGTATTTTCTGAGATTCCTGAGCCAGATACGGCCTGGAATTGGCTATCTGGCAGGGATTTGAACCCCGCCAAGGCCAGAATCGCCCTCCAGCTGGCACTTTTAGAGGCAAATTCCCGTAAAACTGACGATTGGCAGAGTATTTTTGCTACAATCTAAGGCTGTAGTTTTTTTACCTTGTCACACTGGTCAATTACATAAACAGATGTAGTTGAGACGCCCAGGTGACTTTTATCCATAAGGAGTAATTAATGCGTCATTACGAAATCGTTTTTATCGTCCATCCGGACCAAAGCGAGCAAGTACCTGCCATGGTTGAAAAGTACACAAGTACTATTACAACTCAAGGTGGCAAAGTTCACCGCGTTGAAGACTGGGGTCGTCGTCAGATGGCCTACATGATCGACAAACTTGCTAAAGCTCACTACGTTTGCATGAACATCGAGTGCGGTCAAACGACTCTTGATGAACTAGAGCACGGCTTTAAGTTCAACGATGCTGTATTGCGTCACTTGGTTATCAAGACAAAGAAAGCTGAAACAGAGCCTTCAATCATGATGAAGCAAGTTGAACGTGAAGAAGCTCGTAAAGCTCTTCAAGCAACGGAGGCGCCTGCTGCCTAATAGGCACTGAGCGGGTTTGGGTTGAATCATTTCATCCTAACAGCCGCCCTTGTCGCTCGGGAAGCTCTTAGATATACCCCTGCAGGAGTCCCTGTGATTGAATGCCTACTAGAACATAGTGGCGAAGTTCAAGAAGCAGGACATGCAAGGTTAATCAAAATGAGTCTTGAAGCGATGGCCATCGGAACAGTGCATCAAAAACTGGATCAGATGGAGTTGGGGAGGTTGGCTAGATTTGAGGGATTCTTAGCTCATAAAAGCCTGCGCAGTCAGCGACTCGTCTTTCATATCACGCATATTGAATTGTAAAAAGGAAACATCATGGCATTTGTAAAAAAAGGTGATGACCGCAAGAACAAGCGTCCAGCACAAAACCCATTATTTAAGCGTAAGCGTTTTTGCCGCTTCACAGCTGCAAACGTTGACCAAATTGATTACAAAGATGTGGACACATTACGTGACTTCATCGGTGAAAACGGCAAGATCACTCCTGCTCGTTTAACTGGTACAAAAGCTTTGTATCAACGCCAATTAGAGACAGCCATCAAGCGCGCTCGTTTTTTAGCTTTGATGCCTTTCACTGACCAACATAAGAAATAATCAGGAGTCACTATGCAAATTATTCTCCTAGAAAAAGTAGCTAACCTCGGTAACTTGGGCGACGTTGTTCGCGTTAAAGATGGTTTCGCACGTAACTTTTTAATCCCACAACGCATGGCTCGCCGTGCAACAGCGACAGCGATTGCTGAGTTTGAAGCTAAGCGCGCTGAATTAGAGAAGCTGGCTGCTGAGAAATTGGCTGCTGCTCAAGCTGTTGGCGCTAAGTTGGGTGGTCTTGTTCTTGAAATCAGACAAAAAGCTGGTGTTGATGGCCGCTTGTTTGGTTCAGTAACAAACCATGATGTGGCTGACGCTTTGAAGGCCAAAGGTTTCACGATTGAGAAAGCTTCAGTTCGTATGCCTACAGGTCCATTGAAGATTGTTGGTGACCATCCGTTATCAGTTGCTGTTCACACAGACGTAGTTGTAGAAATTACTGTCCAAGTGATTGGCGAGCAAGCTTAATTCATCTTCAATTGTTTGATATCTCTCTGATATCATCAGTTCATGGTTGATTTAGCTGTACAAGCTTTAAAAGTACCTCCGCATTCCGTCGAGGCCGAGCAATCGGTGCTCGGCGGTTTGCTTTTGGACAACTCCGCCTGGGATCGGGTGGGGGATATCCTCACGGAAAAAGATTTCTATCGTCCTGATCATGGCTTGATTTACCGTGTGATTGGCAAATTGGCCAGTGAAGGTATGCCAGCGGACGTGATCACGGTCGCTGAGGCCATGAAAACCCAAGGTGGTGGTGAGTCGATTGGCATTGATTACCTCAATGCCTTGGCCCAATCTACGCCCAGTGCTTCCAATATTCGTGGTTACGCTGAAATCGTGCGTGACCGCAGTGTTCTGCGTCGTTTAATTCAAACCTCCGACCAAATTGCTGGAACTGCCTTCACTCCTGAGGGTCGCTCGGTCAGAACCATCTTGGATGAAGCTGAATCGAGAATCTTGGCGATTGGCGAAGAGGGTAACCGCGGCAAAACCGACTACTATGAAATTGCCCCATTGTTGACTGAAGTGGTAAGCCGCATTGACGAGCTTTATCACCGTCAAGGTTCAACAGACGTCACCGGTGTGGCAACGAGCTTCGTTGATTTAGATCGTCAAACCAGTGGCCTGCAAAAGGGCGACTTGATCATTGTGGCCGGTCGTCCATCGATGGGTAAAACCAGTTTTGCAGTCAACATTGCTGAAAACGTCGCTCTTAAAGAAGGTTTGCCTGTCTTGATTTTCTCCATGGAGATGGGCGCCTCTCAGTTGGCCTCTCGTATTCTTGGTTCAGTGGGGCGCATCGATCAGTCGCGCATGAGAACCGGTAAGTTATCTGAAGATGAGTGGCCAAAGATCACTGAAGCTATTTCTCGTCTGAATGAAGCCAGCATCATGATTGATGAAACTGGTGCCTTGAGCAGTCTTGAGCTTCGCGCCAGAGCCAGACGTATTGCCCGCAAGTGCGGCACTTTGGGGTTGATCGTGGTCGACTATTTGCAGTTGATGAGCGGTAATAGTGGCGGCAGTAGTTCTGAAAACCGTGCCACCGAAATTTCAGAAATTTCTAGATCTTTAAAATCATTGGCCAAAGAGTTACAGTGCCCAGTGATTGCTTTATCTCAGTTAAATCGTGGCTTAGAGCAACGCCCCAATAAGCGTCCAATCATGTCTGATTTGCGCGAATCTGGTGCCATTGAGCAAGATGCCGATGTGATTCTGTTCATTTATCGTGATGAGGTTTATCACGCTGATACAACAACTGATAAGGGCATTGCTGAGATCATTTGCGCCAAGCAGCGTAATGGTCCGATTGGCACCGTGAAGCTCAGTTGGCAGGGTCAATTCACCAAGTTCGATAACTTGGCATTGGGTCAAGGCCAGTCCTCTGGCGGATACGAGCCCTTCTAATTATCTCTGCACAACGCGTCTGGCCTCGGTGTATCGCTTGGACCAATAAGGCGATGTGATTCTCTCTAAGCGCACAGTGCCACCTTTCGATGGCGCATGCACAAAACGTCCTTTACCCACATAAATACCAACATGCGAATGTGGACCGCCTTGGGTATTAAAAAACACCAAGTCACCTGGGGCTGGCGTTGAATTACCCAGCGATTGACCAACTTTGCCAATTTCATCGGTGGTCCGAGGCATTTTTTTGTTAGCAGTATTCTTATAAACATAGCCAATCAAGCCGCTGCAATCAAAACCACTTTTCGGTGTGTTGCCACCATAGCGATAAGGAATGCCAACCAAGCCAATCGCGGCAATCGAAATATCTTCAAGCCCAGCACTGACTTCTTTATCAAAATCAGGAAGCGATGAAAACCTTGGCAGACTGGCACACGCAGTCAAAATGCTGCAACCACTCAGGATCAGTAATGATCTTTTACTTTGCTCAAAGCGCAATGAAAAAGAAGGCGAGAACTTCCTCGCCTTCTCAAGCCATCTTGGATTAAAGAGCGTCTGCTGCATGATCCGCTAAACGTGAACGCTCGCCGCGCGCCAAGGTGACGTGACCGCTGTGTCGCCAACCCTTGAAGCGATCGACCACATAAGTTAGTCCGGACGAGCCTTCTGTGAGGTAAGGGGTGTCAATCTGAGCGATATTGCCCAAGCAAACAATTTTTGTTCCTGGACCTGCACGGGTCACCAGGGTCTTCATTTGTTTAGGCGTTAAGTTCTGTGCTTCATCAATGATCAAGAACTTGCTCACAAAGGTGCGACCGCGCATGAAGTTCATGCTCTTCACTTTGATTCTGGAGCGTATCAACTCCTGTGTTGCAGCACGACCCCATTCGCCAGCACCATCTTCATTGCGATGAAGCACTTCTAAGTTGTCATCAAAAGCGCCCATCCATGGCTGCATTTTTTCTTCCTCAGTACCGGGTAAGAATCCAATGTCTTCGCCAACTGGAACTGTTGCGCGGGTGATGATGATTTCGTTATAGCGCTTGCTATCCAAGACTTGCTCAAGCGCAGCTGCCAGGGCCAACAATGTTTTACCCGTACCAGCTTGACCCAGCAAAGTCACAAAATCAATATCAGGATTCATGAGCAAGTTCATCGCAAAATTCTGTTCGCGATTACGTGCTGTGATGCTCCAAACATTGTTCTTCTGATGAGAAAAATCTCGCAAGGTTTGGAGTAGTGCAGTTCGTCCTTGGACTTCTCTGACCTGAGCATAAAACGGCGTGCCACCATCAGAGTTCTCTTGATAGACAAACTGATTGACCATCATGTGAGCGACGGTTGGTCCAGTGACTCGATAAAACATCGTGCCTGACTTTGCATCGCTCCAGCTTTCCATGTCTTTGCCATGCTTTGGCCAAAAATCCACTGGTAGCTGAAGTATGCCCGCATACATCAAGTCGCGATCTTCAAGCACTTGGTCATTGAAGTAATCTTCTGCAGGCAAACCTAGGGCGCGGGCCTTGATGCGCATATTGATATCTTTTGATACCAATACCACTTGTCGGTCTTTGCGGCTTTGTTGAAGCTCTCTGACAACGCCCAGAATCATATTGTCCGCTTTGCCTGTTGGCAAACCATCGGGCAGGGTGATGTGATTGAGCTGAATTTGGAAGTACAGGCTGCCCAAGGCATCCTTATTGCCTAACTTATTCAGAGGAATGCCATCCTCTAATACACCGCTTGTATTGGCCACCAACTGATCTAAAGAGCGACTCACAGTACGGGCATTGCGTGCAACCTCGCTCATGCCTTTCTTATGGTTGTCTAACTCTTCAAGCGTCATCATTGGTAGATAAACATCATGCTCTTCGAAGCGGAACAGGGCTGAAGGGTCGTGCATCAGCACGTTGGTATCAAGAACAAAAAGACGGATGATGCCGTCATCAGGGATTTTTCTAACGCGCGTTGAGCTCTTCACTGTTGGAGTTGAAGATTTCTTGCTGGATTTACTTGGGGAGCGCATTTTTTCAATGGCGATATCCGCCAATGACTGAGAGTCATCGCTGTCAAGATCTAAGCTGACCGAGCTCTCGACTAATTCTGTTACTTCTTCTACTTCTTCAATTTCAATTCTTTTAGGACGTTTCTTTAACTCTGCTTTTGGTTGACGACTGATGTTTACTTTATCTGCTGCTTGTGAGGGGATTGGTGGCAGAGGCATTCCGGAGGTCTCCTAAAAAAGAAAAAACCGCCTACCTGGTGGTTTGGCGGTTGATAAGGTAAATGTATTTTTGTGCATCTAGGTGATAACTTATCCTAATTTGTGTGACATTGCAATCATAAATCGATGGCAGCTTTTAAAACATCTTGAACGTGTCCAGGAATCTTGAGTCCTCGCCACTCGTGACGTAAAACACCTTCTTCATCAATCAAGAATGTGCTGCGTTCAATGCCGCGAACTTGCTTGCCGTACATGTTCTTCATTTTCATCACGCCGAACATTTGGCACATGACTTCTTCTGTATCTGCCAGCAACTCAAAGGGGAGTTCAATTTTTCTCTTGAAGCTCTCATGTGACTTGAGGTTATCTCTTGAGATTCCGACGATCAAAGTATTGGCTTTGGTGAAATCATCAATTGCATCTCTGAATTCCATTGATTCAACAGTACAACCAGGGGTTGCATCTTTGGGATAGAAATACATGACCACTTTGCGTCCCTGGCATGCCGTGGGTGTGAAAATCAGACCGCTGGTTGCTGGAATCTCAAAGTAGGGAATTGGTTTGCCAAGTGCTACGCTCATTCAGTCTCCGGATTTATTATTTGTGCTGCTTTTAAGCATATTTATATCAGACTTATTAAAAAAGTCGATTTTTTTAATCACTTTTCAATCAATAGGGCGGCCACTACTTTTCTGCCCTCAGCCATGAGGACGTTATAAGTGCGACAGGCAGCCTGCAGATCCATGGTTTCTAGGCCAATATTGCGAGCAATCAAGGGGGCAATCAGGGCTGGTTTGGGGAATCTTATTCGCTCACCACTGCCAAAAATCACCACTGCGGGCTCCAGTTTGGCAATTTGCTCAAAATCCTCGGTTTTGATGTCTTCAAAACGGGTGCAAGACCATTCAATCACTGGGCTTTCTGGGGATAAAAGCAAAGAATTGGTGTAACGCTGAGCGTTGATTTCGATGTAATCGGAGCCGTAGGCTGAAACCGTGTTCAAGGAGGGCTGCTTATCCGGTTGTAGTTTCACGTTAAATCGCCTCAGGCTCTGTCATAATTACAAAATTATAGATAAATTAAGACTTTATAGTATTCCTATACGTCTCTAAGTGATTATTGTGAAAGAAATTAAAAAATCCTCCAAATTGAATAACGTTTGTTACGACATACGTGGACCCGTTCTTGAGCTCGCTCAACAGATGGAGGAAGAAGGCCAGAAAATTATCAAGTTGAACATTGGTAATGTGGGTGTTTTTGGCTTTGATCCTCCTGAAGAGATTCAGTTGGACATGATTCGTAATCTACCGAATTCAGCAGCTTACTCAGATTCCAAAGGAATTTTTTCAGCACGTAAAGCCATCATGCATTACTGCCAAGAAAAAGGCATTCAAGGCGTGACCTTGGATGACATTTACACGGGCAATGGCGTTTCAGAACTAATCGTCTTAGCGATGAATGCTTTGCTAAACGTTGGTGATGAAGTGTTGGTGCCAGCACCTGACTATCCTCTATGGACGGCAGCCGTCAGTCTTTCAGGCGGCACCCCTAAGCATTACTTGTGTGATGAGGCTCAAGATTGGTCTCCAGACATTGCTGACATCAAAGCAAAAATCACTCCAAAGACCAAAGCGATCGTGGTGATCAATCCGAACAATCCAACAGGCGCTTTGTATGGCAACGATGTTCTTAAAGAGATCATTGCCTTGGCTCGCGAACATGGCTTGATCATCTTTGCTGATGAGATTTACGACAAGACTTTATTTGATGGCGAAAAGCACACATCCATTGGTGCTTTATCAAGCGATGTTGTGACAGTGACATTCAATGGCTTATCAAAAAATTACCGTGCCTGCGGCTATCGCGCAGGTTGGATGGTGGTATCAGGCGATAAAAGCGGCGCTAAAGATTACATTGAAGGCTTGAACATGCTTTCATCCATGCGCTTGTGCGCCAACGTGCCTGGTCAAAATGCGATTCAAACGGCATTGGGCGGATATCAAAGCATTGATGACTTGGTGGCGGAGGGTGGTCGTTTACGTCGTCAACGAGATCTTGCTTGGGAGTTGGTCACAAAAATACCTGGCGTGACTTGCGTGAAGCCAAAAGCAGCTTTGTATTTATTCCCTAAGTTGGATCCTGAAATGTATCCAATTGAGAATGATCAAGATTTCATTGCAACCTTATTGCGCGAAGAAAAAGTTTTATTGGTGCAGGGCAGTGGCTTTAATTGGCCAAAGCCAGACCACTTCAGAATTGTTTTCTTGCCGCATGAAGATGTCTTGCGTGAGGCAATTGCAAGGCTTGCTAAGTTCTTGGAGCGTTATCGCCAAAAGCACGGCAAAAAGTAAGCCAATTTCCTACAGACAGCATCAATAAATAAGTAGCAGCAATAAATTAGCAGTATTAAATTTTATTTTCACCTTTATTTAAGTCAGAGTTTTTAGTTATGAAACCTATTCAAGTTGGCCTCCTAGGCATCGGTACTGTTGGTGGTGGCGTGTTCAATGTGCTTGAGCGCAACCAAGAAGAAATCACTCGTCGTGCTGGTCGCGGCATTCAGATTCACACAGTGGCTGACCTTGATACCAAGCGTGCTGAAGAGTTGGTCAAGGGTCGCGCCAAGGTGGTGGGTGATGCCAAGCAGGTTGTGAATGATCCGGAAATTGACGTGGTCGTTGAATTAATCGGTGGCTATGGCATTGCTAAAGAATTGGTCTTGGCTGCGATCAATAACGGCAAGCACGTAGTAACTGCCAATAAAGCACTCTTAGCGGTTCATGGAAACGAAATCTTTGCTGCAGCTCAAGCCAAAGGCGTGACGGTTAACTTTGAAGCAGCTGTTGCTGGCGGCATTCCAATCATCAAAGCTTTGCGCGAAGGCTTGACTGCCAACCGCATTGAATGGATTGCTGGCATCATCAACGGCACCACCAATTTCATTTTGTCCGAAATGCGCGACAAAGGCTTGGACTTTGACGTTGTATTAAAAGAAGCTCAGCGTTTAGGTTACGCAGAAGCTGATCCTACTTTTGATATCGAAGGTGTAGATGCAGCTCACAAAGCCACCATCATGAGTGCGATTGCGTTTGGTATTCCGATGCAATTTGATAAGGCTCACGTTGAAGGCATTACCAAGCTATCAGCTACAGACATCAAATATGCGGAGCAATTGGGTTACCGCATCAAGCTTTTAGGTATTACCAAAAAAACCAAAGATGGTATTGAGTTGCGCGTGCATCCAACCTTGATTCCAACCAAGCGTTTGATTGCAAACGTTGAGGGTGCGATGAATGCTGTTCAGGTGATGGGTGATGCTGTAGGAACAACTCTTTACTACGGTAAGGGTGCGGGCGCAGAGCCAACGGCTTCTGCTGTGATCGCAGATTTGGTTGATGTGGCTCGTTTGCAAACAGCTGACCCTGAGCATCGCGTACCGCATTTGGCTTTCCAGCCAGGCTCAATGGTCAATACGACCATCATGCCGATGGGCGAGATCACCACCAGCTACTACTTGCGTTTACGTGTGGCTGATGTGACAGGTGTCTTGGCTGACATCACCCGTATTTTGGCTGATAACAGTATTTCAATTGATGCCATGTTGCAACGTGAGGCAGGCGATGGTGAAAACCAAACTGATCTCATCATGTTGACCCATGAGACCAAAGAGAAAAATATCTTGGCTGCCATTACCAAGGTTGAGGCTTTGAAAACTGTTGAAGGTTCAGTCACAAAAATTCGTTTAGAAAACTTAAGTTAATTAAATTACGCAATGCACTACATTTCAACCCGTGGTCATAACGCCCATCAAACGTTTTCAGAAATCCTTCTAGGTGGCTTGGCCGCTGACGGAGGCTTGTATTTGCCTATCAAATATCCACAGGTCACGCCAGCTCAGTTAGATGCATGGCGAGGATTGTCATACGCTGATTTGGCATTCGAGGTTTTGAGCCTCTATTGTGATGACATCCCTAAAGAAGACCTCAGAGCGTTGGTCAGAAAAACCTATACCGCTGAAGTCTATTGCAATGGTCGTGCAGATGATTCGGCAAAAGACATCACGCCGATTCATTGGTTGGGTGATGAGCAGGGAACTCGCTTAGGTTTGTTAAGCCTGTCGAATGGTCCAACCTTGGCATTCAAAGACATGGCCATGCAGCTATTAGGTAACTTGTTTGAGTACACATTGAATAAGCAAGGTCAAGAACTCAATATCTTGGGCGCTACCTCTGGTGACACTGGCAGTGCAGCTGAGTATGCGATGCGCGGCAAGAAGGGTGTGCGTGTGTTCATGCTCTCGCCAAAAGGCAAGATGAGTTCATTCCAAGTGGCTCAGATGTATTCCCTGCAAGACGAAAATATTTACAACATTGCCATTGATGGTGTTTTTGATGATGCTCAAGACATCGTTAAGGCAGTGAGCAATGACCATGCATTCAAAGCCCGCCAAAAAATTGGTACTGTGAACTCAATCAATTGGGCCCGTGTGGTGGCTCAGGTTGTTTATTACTTCCAAGGTTATTTATTAGCCACCAAAAACAGCGCCGAGAAGGTTTCATTCTGTGTGCCTTCAGGTAACTTTGGTAACGTGTGTGCAGGCCATATCGCTCGTATGATGGGCTTGCCAATTGAAAAATTGGTGGTTGCCACCAATGAGAATGATGTTTTGGATGAGTTCTTTAAAACAGGTGTTTACAGAGCTCGTAAATCAGCTGAGACTTTCCATACCACCAGCCCATCGATGGATATTTCTAAAGCAAGTAACTTTGAGCGCTTCATCTATGACTTGATGGGTCGCGATGCTGCAAAAACTGCCCAGATGTTCAAGGATGTTGAGACCAAAGGTGGTTTTGATTTATCACAAGACCCTGCGTATAAAAACATTGCTCAATATGGCTTTGTTTCAGGTAAGAGCACACACCTCAATCGTCTAGACACAATCAGAGACATTCACGGGAAGTACAAGGTCTTGATCGATACGCACACAGCGGATGGCGTCAAGGTTGCCCGTGAAAATCTACAAAGCAATGTCCCTATGTTGGTTTTGGAAACAGCGCTTCCGATCAAGTTTGCCGAAACCATTGAAGAAGCCCTCGGACGCACACCTGATCGACCTGCATCATTCATTGGTATTGAAGATAAGCCACAGCGCGTCGTTGATATGCCAGCTGATGTTCATCAGGTGAAAGACTTTGTTGCTGCGCGCACGGGTTTGTAATCAATGAGCCAAAGTCAGACTCAAGAAAATTCTCCAGCGATGGCCAAGAGTCCATGGCCAGTCGTTGGGTTCGTTGCTTATTCTGGGACTGGTAAAACAACTTTGATCGAGCAGTTGATCACATATTTGACCGAGCGGGCCTATAAGGTTTCGGTGATTAAACACACGCATCATCGCTTTGATATTGATAAGCCAGGCAAGGATTCTTATCGTCATCGCGAAGCGGGTGCGTCTGAGGTTCTGATGGTCTCTGATCAACGCTGGGTATTGATGCATGAGCTTAGACAAGCTGCCGAGCCGACCATGGAAGAACAGTTGAGCATGTTATCTCCTTGCGATCTCGTCATCGTCGAAGGTTTTAAGGATGCCAATATTCCAAAAATTGAGTTATGGCGTTATGAGCACGATCAGTGTGCCGCCAATCCAGTTAAAGCCAATCAAGATAAGTTTATTCAAGCGATTGCTTACCCAGGCGGTATCGATGCTGTGAACAAACCAGATTTGACCAGAGATATTCCTGTGCTTGATTTAAACAATATCGAAGAGCTTGCTCAGCAAGTCCTTTCAATTGCTGGTGTTTTAGCAAAACAAGCCTAAAACCATTAGACTTAGACCATGTCGCAAGCCATGAACAAGCCCCCCATGAAAACTGCTGCTGAAGCTCTTGAGCATTTATTGGCCCAAGCAAAGCCTGGGGCTGAGATTGAAGTGGTCAGTACTCAAAATGCTTTAGGCAGAATTCTGGCCAGTGACATCCTGAGTCAAGTCGATGTTCCCCCCATGAACAATACTCAGATGGATGGCTATGCCGTTCGTGTGGCGGATATTCAAGCAGCAGGAAAAAGTTTTGTAGTTTCTCAACGCATTCCAGCAGGGCATGTGGGCACAGAGCTCAAATCTGGCACGATCGCCAGAATTTTCACGGGTGCCACCATTCCGCCTGGTGCCGACGCAGTGGTCATGCAGGAGGACTGCGTGGTGAATGGTGATCAGGTCACGATTCAAGAACTGCCCAAGCAAGGTCAATGGATCCGCTTGCAGGGCGAAGATTTAAAAGCAGGGGGCGTGGCTCTGAGCAAGGGCACTTATCTCAGAGCTCAAGAACTAGGAGTTGCTGCCTCTGCTGGGTATGATCAATTACCAGTGCTCAAAAAAATCAAAGTCGCTGCTTTTTTCACTGGCGATGAATTGACCTTGCCCGGTCAGCCACTCAAACCCGGAGCTATTTATAACTCCAACAGAGACACTCTTTTGGCATGCATTCGCTCACTCGGTTGCGAAGCAACCGACTTGGGCATCGTGCCAGACACTCTAGAAGCCACTCGAGATGCTTTGAGACGCGCCAGCAAAGATCATGATTTGATCATCACTTCTGGCGGTGTGTCGGTGGGTGAAGAAGATCACATCAAACCTGCCGTGAATGCTGAAGGTCGTCTGGACATGTGGCAAATAGCCATCAAGCCAGGTAAGCCATTGGCATTTGGCGCTGTCAGAAAGCAAGGCGCTGAGCATTTAGAGACTTGGTTCATGGGATTGCCTGGTAATCCGGTATCTAGTTTTGTCACTTTCTTATTATTTGTTCGACCATTCATCGCTAAGCTTCAAGGAAGGACTCATTCAAATGCCCCGGCGATCATGATGCGCGCAGATTTTGATTGGTCAAAACCTGATCGCCGCAATGAGTTTTTGCGTGTTCGCATCAATGCCCAGGGCGGCTTGGATTTATTCCCCAACCAAAGTTCAGGCGTTTTAACCAGCGCCTCATGGGCGGATGGTTTGGTTGATAACCCACCACTTCATGCCATCAAGCCCGGTGATATGGTGAAGTACATGCCTTTTTCAGGAATGATTTAAGCTATCACTATGAAAATAACGATTAAATTCTTCGCTTCTTTGCGCGAGACCCTGAAAACTTCAGAAGAGCAGTTCGATGTTCCTGCATCCGTTAAAACCTTGACGGAGTTGCGTCATCATTTGATGAGTAGGGGCGAATCATGGTCTGAAGCCTTGGCCGAGGGTAAAGCAGTGCGCATGGCTTTGAATCACCAAATGGTTGAAGGTGACACAGCGCTGATTGATCAAGCTGAAGTAGCATTCTTTCCTCCAGTGACGGGCGGATAAACATGCCAGTGCGTATTCAAACCCAAGACTTTGATCTGTCACAAGAGGTCAAGCAATTAAGAGCTGGTGATGCACGTGTTGGTGCGATTGCTACCTTTGTGGGCACAGTGCGTGATCGCAATGACGGTTCTGATGTTGCTGCGATGACTTTAGAGCATTACCCAGGCATGACTGAGAAGTCACTTGAGGAAATCATTGAAAAAGCCAAAGCTCGTTGGGATATTTTTGAGGTACTGATCATTCATCGTGTGGGCCCACTGAATATTGAAGATCAAATCGTTTTAACGGCAGTGACCAGCGCTCATCGTGGCGAAGCGTTTGCCGCCTGTGAATATGTCATGGATTACCTCAAGACCTTGGCGCCATTCTGGAAAAAAGAAGATACCCCTGAGGGAGCTCGCTGGGTGGATGCACGCTTAAGCGATGATGAAGCTCTGAAGAAGTGGCAGTAATAGCAATTCCTCCAAACACTTAAGCAAACTACATCAAGCGTTTAAAAGGCGGCAGGCCTGCCAGAATCTTTTTGCCATAAGGTTTTGTTTTTAGTCGTTTATCTAAAACGATGATGGTCGCATGATCCGTTTCTGTTCTGATACCACGTCCCACCCATTGCTGTAACTTCAAAGCTACTGCAGGAACGCTGATTTCGTAAAAAGGATTGCCTTGATTCTTTTCCAGCCATTCTGATTTAGCTTCTTCAACCGGAGAATCGGGTGGTGCAAACGGAAGCTTGGTGATAAGGACAGTCTCACAAAGCTTTCCAGGAAGATCTAAGCCCTCCCCAAAACTTTGCATACCAAACAAAATGCTGCGGTGACCATCCTTGATGCGTGACTCATGCTGGCTGATTAATTTATTGCGAGGCATATCGCCTTGCATCAAAACATCTTGTAAAAAATCATCTGGCAAGTCTTCGTGTACTTGCTTCATTTGTTTTTTGGAGGTGAACAATACCAAAGCGCCATGCTTTAAATCTTTTAGCTGTTTGGGTATTTCATCTGATAGCTCATCGGTGTGCCCTTGTGCATTCGCACTCGGACAGTTGATCATTTCTGGGACGATGAAGGTGCCTTGTTCTTCGTAATTGAAGGGTGATTCTGCCTCAAGGGTATTGGTCTTTGGGAACCAGTTCAAACCAGTTTGCCCCAAGAAGTATTGAAAATCACCCATGGTTCTGAGTGTTGCAGAAGTCAAGATGGCTGCAGAACTGGTAGACCAGAGTGTCTGAGCTAAATTTTGAGCTGCGCTGATGGGTGAGGCATGGAGCTTGAAATCAAAGGTGGATCCTAAGTCCTGCCATTCCACCCATTTGGCAATCGGAGGATTTGCATCGGCTTGCATGAGGTGCCAGGTATTTGATAGATTTTCAGTTTTTGATTGATAGCTGCCAATTTCCAAAATAGCAGGACTGAAAGAATCTTTATCAATGCTGTTATTTCTTTGATCGTTGAGTTGCTGCAAAATTTTACTGATTCGATTGTTCAGAGCAATTGCCAGTGGTCCAATAGTTTCGGCGTAACTCGTGAACTCAGGACTCAACTCACCATTTTTGAAGCGGTGGATGGCTTGCTCATGAGTCACAAAGTTGGCCAATCTCAATGAGTTGATCATTTGCTTGGTGTGCATGATCAAATCTTCAACATGAGCATGAACCTCTTCCACTGTTTTTCCTGAGGAGTCTGGTAGCAGGGCATCTGCGCGCAAAACCGCTGCCATGATTTTTTCTAACCACCTGGTGCTCGCAATCAAGCCTACCGATGAAGCAAAGTGCTTGATACCTACTTGAGGAAGATTGTGGGCTTCATCAAAGATATAAAGTGTTTCTGATGGATCGGGAAGTATCTTTGATCCTGAGGCAATCGTCGAAATCACCAAATCATGATTGGCAATGATCACGTCTGCTTTGACTAAATCACGTCTGGCATTGAAATAAGGACAGACATTGAAGCGCTGGCAGTGTCTGCCCAAGCATGAACTTCTCTCCGCAGCGATTCTGGGCCACATGCTGTCGGTGATTTCTGGGGGAGCCGTATCTTTATCACCATTCCATGAGCCATCATTCAAGCTAAGCAGCGCATCTGCAAAACTATCTTTATCTTTTTCTTTGGGAGGGCCATCCCAGTTGGCATCCTCAAACAGGGCGGTTTGCTTGGTTTTACCACTGACTTGTTCTAAGCGAATGTTGCAGACATAACGACTGCGACCTTTGGCCAAGGCATATTCAAATGAGATAGGTGATAGATCTGCCAAATTGGGCAAATCTTTTTGCATGAGCTGCTCTTGCAGTGCCACAGTGCCGGTGCTGATGATCACGCGCTTGTTGAGCAGCTTGCTGAATACAATTGCTGGAATCAGGTAACCAAGCGTTTTACCCACACCCGTTTTACCTTCAACCACCAGAATATTGTCACCATCCCGGATGTCTTTGGCGCCTTTGGCTTGACTCAAAGTTTGCGCAATGTGAGCAAACATCTGCTCTTGGCCAACGCGAGTCTTAAAGCCAGGCCAATTGGCTTGGACAGCTTGATAAAACTCCTCGATCTTTTCCTGGATGTCTTTTAAGCTCTCGTTACTCACGCAAAAAATCCTGGTTTGAGGTTTTTAGGGAGCTTTTTGATCTGACTTTCAGCCTTAGAAGCCTCAGAGCGGTTTTCAAAGGCCTGCTGAGCGATCAATTTGACTGGACTTCTACCACGGGTGTACTTGGCGCCTGTGCCATTGTTATGAGCGTTGATACGGTTCTCCAGGTCATTGGTGATGCCAGCGTAGTAGCTTCCATCAGAACATTCCAAGAGATATAAACACCATGACATCCCTCTATGATAAAGCCAGCAATTTATTTGATCTAAATCACTTGAAATTTAGGCTTATGTACCCACATACTGGGCATAGATAATGGGAGATATCCATGAGATTAGATAAATTAACCAGTAAATTTCAAGAAGCTCTGGGCGAAGCCCAAAGCTTGGCTTTGAACGCTGATAACCAATACATTGAGTCTGAGCACGTCCTTTTGGCGATGTTGCAGCAATCTGATAGCACCGCTAAATCACTGATCAATCGCACCGGTGGCAATGCGCTTGCCTTGGAAAAATCAATTCAAGGATTGCTTGCTAAGTTGCCTCAAGTGCAGGGCACCGGTGGTGATGTGCAGATTGGCCGTTCTTTGGGAGCTCATTTGAATCTAACTGAAAAGGAAGCCACCAAGAGAGGCGATGATTTCATCGCAGGTGAACTTTTCTTATTGGTCTTGAGTGACGATAAAGGTGACCTTGGTAAAGCAATCAAGGCTGCCGGTATTACTCGTAAAACTTTAGAAGCTGCTATTGAAGCAGTTCGTGGAGGACAGTCTGTGAATAGTGCTGATGCTGAAAATCAACGTGAAGCTTTGAAAAAATACACACTCGACTTAACCGAGCGTGCGCGTCTTGGTAAATTGGATCCGGTCATCGGTCGCGATGATGAAATTCGTCGTGCGATTCAAATCTTGCAACGCCGCACCAAGAACAATCCAGTATTGATTGGTGAGCCAGGTGTTGGTAAGACCGCCATTGTTGAAGGCTTAGCTCAGCGAATCATTGATGGCGAAGTTCCTGAAACATTAAAAAACAAACGCGTATTGGTTTTAGACATGGCCTTGCTCTTGGCGGGCGCTAAATACCGCGGAGAGTTTGAAGAGCGTCTAAAAGCCGTTTTGAGCGATGTGGCCAAAGATGAAGGTCAGACCATTGTTTTCATCGATGAAATACACACCATGGTGGGCGCAGGTAAATCAGAAGGTGCCATGGATGCTGGCAATATGCTCAAGCCTGCTTTGGCACGTGGAGAGTTGCATTGCATTGGCGCGACCACATTGGATGAGTACCGCAAGTACATTGAAAAAGACGCTGCTTTGGAGCGTCGCTTTCAGAAAGTCATGGTTGGTGAGCCAAGCGTTGAAGACACGATTGCTATTTTGCGTGGCTTACAAGAAAAATATGAACTGCATCACGGTGTAGAAATCACGGACCCAGCGATTGTGGCTGCCGCGGAGCTGTCTCATCGTTACATCACCGATCGATTCTTGCCTGACAAGGCAATTGACTTGATCGATGAAGCCGCGTCACGCATCAGAATGGAAATTGATTCAAAGCCAGAGGTGATGGATAAATTAGATCGTCGCTTGATTCAATTAAAGATTGAACGTGAGGCGGTGAAGAAAGAAAAAGACGAAGCTTCGCAAAAGCGTTTATCCCTGATTGAAGAAGAGATCAAGCGTCTGGGTAAAGAGTACGCAGACCTTGAGGAAATCTGGAAAGCAGAGAAGGGTGCTGCTCAAGGAACTGCTTCGATCAAGGAAGAGATTGATAAAGTCAAATCTGAAATCGTCAAATTACAACGCGACGGCAAATTAGAAAAAGTTGCTGAGCTGCAGTATGGCAAGTTGCCTGAACTAGAAGGTAAGTTGAAGTCAGCTGCTGTTGCAGAAGCCAAAGGATCTACTTCTAAACACAAATTGTTGCGCACTCAAGTGGGCGCAGAGGAAATTGCTGAGGTGGTCTCAAGAGCCACAGGTATCCCTGTGTCAAAAATGATGCAAGGAGAGCGCGATAAGCTATTGCAAATGGAAGATTACTTGCACAATCGAGTGATTGGCCAAGAAGAGGCTATTACAGCCGTCTCTGATGCCATTCGTCGTTCACGTGCTGGTCTATCTGATGAAGGTAAGCCTTACGGCTCCTTCTTATTCCTTGGTCCAACAGGTGTTGGTAAAACAGAGCTTTGTAAAGCCCTAGCTGAGTTCTTGTTTGACAGTGATGAGCACTTGATTCGCATTGACATGAGTGAGTTCATGGAAAAGCACAGTGTGGCTCGTTTGATTGGAGCTCCTCCTGGCTACGTTGGTTACGAAGAAGGTGGCTATTTAACCGAATTGGTTCGCCGCAAGCCTTATAGCGTCATCTTGTTGGATGAGGTTGAAAAAGCCCATCCCGATGTCTTCAATGTCTTGTTGCAGGTTTTGGATGATGGTCGCATGACGGATGGTCAAGGTCGTACCGTGGACTTTAAAAACACAGTGATCGTGATGACCAGCAACCTGGGATCGCAAATGATTCAGTCGATGAGTGGTCAACCACAAGACAAACTCAAAGAAGCTGTGATGGTTGATGTCAAAGAACACTTCCGCCCTGAGTTTTTGAATCGTATTGATGAGATGGTCGTGTTCCATGGTTTAGATCAAAAGAACATTGCGGCGATTGCCAAGATTCAGTTGCAACGCCTGCGTGATCGTTTGGCGAAGATGGATATGTTGTTGGAGGTCAGCGATGCTGCTCTTGCACGTGTCTCAGAAGCTGGTTATGACCCAGTCTTTGGGGCAAGACCATTGAAGAGAGCCATTCAACAATACATTGAAAACCCAGTGGCTCGACTAATTCTGGAAGGTAAGTTTGGACCTAAAGCCATTGTTCCAGTGGACGTTGATAAGAATGGGGCTTTCATGTTTGATCGGGTGGTTCACTGATCAAGCCTTGAGGCCTTAAGCAAAACTAGGAGCCTCATTCAATCAGTAGTAACATAGGCCAATGACTATTCGCAGAGACGCGGAGGTTATTGGCCTTATCAGTGTGGCCCATGGCACCTCCCATTTTTATCATTTAATCCTAGCGCCATTGTTTCCATGGTTGAAAGTTGAGTTTGGGCTCAGCTATGCTGAGCTTGGATTCTTGATGACCATGTTCTTCATTGTCTCAACCATCATGCAAGCTGCGGCTGGTTTTTGGGTTGATCATTCAGGCCCTTTAAAAGTTCTTTTCTTTGGCGTTGCAACTCTGGCTGTCTCAGCCATTGTGTTGTCTTTTTCGACGGGTTATTGGAGTTTGTTGTTCGGTGCTTGCTTGGCAGGTCTTGGTAATGGTGTGTTTCATCCAGCCGATTACACCTTGATCAATCGACGAGTTTCTCCTGAGCGGGTAGCTCATGCCTACTCAATGCACGGAGTTTCAGGGGCTCTTGGTTGGGCAGCATCGCCGGCAGTACTGGTGGCTGTGACAACTTTTTCTGGTTGGCGCCAAGCTCTATTGGTAGCGTCCGCCATCGCCTTTGTGATGTTGGCAGTTCTTTACTGGAGACGCCATGTCCTGATGGGTTCTCAGGAGCAGCGTGATCTTGAGGAGACTGCTAGAAAAAATTCATCGGCATTGTCTTTTGACTTCCTAAAGCTACCAATGGTGTGGATGTGTTGGGGCTTTTTCTTTTTAAGTGCTTTGGCTTTGAGTGGCGTGCAAAGTTTTGCACCAACAGCCATGCAGTTGCTTTATGACTTACCAATTGCCTTAACAACCACAGCGTATTCCTCATACATGTTGGCAAGTGCAGGAGGCATGTTCCTCGGAGGCTTCATTGCAACCCGAGCGCGCTTTCCAGAAAGAGTCATCGCGATTGGTTTCATTTTAGGCAGTTCCATTTCGGTATTGATCGCTATGACCGTGGTCTCGGGATCAACCATGATGAGTTTGTTCACGGTGATGGGTTTCTTTGTGGGTATCGCTGGACCATCAAGAGACTTGATGATTCGTTCAGCAACACCGAAAGAAGCTTCTGGTCGAGTCTTTGGCACGGTTTATTCAGGGCTTGATTCAGGTTTGGCCATCGGTCCATTGATGTTTGGCTTATTGATGGACTGGAAGATGGTGCCAGGGGTCTTTATCTTGATTGCTGCTTTTTTAATGATGGCCTTGCTCACCGCCTATCGAGTGGGTGAAAATAATCGTTCTGTTCAATTAAAAAACGCTTAAAGATTTCTTCCGGAGAGAGCCATGAGTTTTGCCACCACTGATCTGTGTGATGCTAATGAAGAGTTAATTACAACTGGAGAACTGCGCGTTTGCGCTCCAGTGTTTCGAGCATATGGTGGCTTGTCTCAGTTCAAGGGTCCAGCAGTGACCCTCAAAGTCTTTGAAGACAATACTTGGGTCAGAACAATTCTTGATGAGCCTGGTCAGGGCAGGGTATTGGTCATCGATGGTGGTGGCTCCATGCGTTGTGCCTTGGTTGGAGGTAATTTAGGTGTTCTTGCAGAGAAAAATAATTGGGCCGGCATTCTGGTTAACGGTTGTGTGCGTGACACCCTTGAGCTTGCCCAAGCCAAAGTAGGTATCAGCGCTTTGGCTGTTCATCCGCAAAAAAGCGTCAAACGCAATGTGGGTGAGCGTGACTTGTCAATCGATATGGCAGGAACAACTGTCAAACCAGGCGACATGATTTACGTTGATCAAGATGGTGTATTGGTGTCTGATCGACCCCTTGCATAGAGATTTATGTAAATTCTCTAAGTGTTGCATGTCATTGCAACTGATGATTTAGCATTCCATAATATAAAATTTATATCCTAAGTTATTAATTTAATTGGGATATATATTCTTTGTCCTAGTCAAATTAATCCTTGCAATCCTCTTCACAAGTACATACACTCTTATATAAGACATAAGACACGGAAATTGATATCAATATGTCTTATGGGCACACATTTTTGTTATTTAACGGGAGAGAAGCATGTCAACACGTCAACAAGAAATCGATGCATTGCAAAAAGATTGGGATACAAACCCACGTTGGAAAGGTATCAAGCGCGGTTACACAGCAGCTGATGTAGTTCGTCTACGCGGCTCATTCCAGATCGAGCACACATTGGCTCGCCGTGGTGCTGAAAAACTATGGAACTTGGTGAACAACGAGCCGTACGTTAACTGTTTGGGTGCTTTGACTGGTGGTCAAGCAATGCAACAGGTTAAAGCAGGTGTGAAGGCGATTTATTTGTCAGGCTGGCAAGTTGCTGCTGATAACAACACATACTCATCTATGTACCCTGATCAATCTTTGTATCCAGTTGATTCAGTACCTAAGGTTGTTGAGCGCATCAACAATACTTTCCGTCGTGCTGATGAAATCCAGTACTCAAAAGGTATTGAAAAAGGTGACAAGGGTCACATTGATTGTTTCGCTCCAATCGTTGCTGATGCTGAAGCAGGTTTTGGTGGCGTATTGAACGCGTTTGAATTGATGAAGGCCATGATCAAGGCTGGTGCAGCTGGTGTTCACTGGGAAGACCAATTGGCTTCAGTGAAGAAGTGTGGTCACATGGGCGGTAAAGTGTTGGTTCCAACACAAGAAGCTTGCCAAAAGTTGATCGCTGCTCGTATGGCTGCAGACGTTTGTGGCGTGCCAACATTGGTGATCGCTCGTACAGATGCTGAAGCTGCTGATTTGTTGACATCAGACTACGATGAAAACGATAAGCCATTCTTGACTGGTGAGCGTACTGCTGAAGGTTTCTACAAGACTAAGAAGGGCATCGATCAAGCGATTTCACGTGCGATTGCTTATGCTGAATACGCTGATTTGGTATGGTGTGAGACTGGTACACCTGATCTTGAGTTTGCTCGCAAGTTTGCTGAAGCAGTTCACGCTAAGCACCCAGGCAAGATGTTGGCATACAACTGCTCACCATCATTCAACTGGAAGAAGAACTTGGACGACGCAACCATTGCTAAGTTCCAACGTGAGCTTGGTGCAATGGGTTACAAATACCAATTCATCACATTGGCTGGCATCCACTCTATGTGGTACAACATGTTTGACTTGGCTCAAGACTATGTTGCTCGCGGTATGTCTGCCTATGTTGAAAAAGTTCAAGAGCCTGAGTTCGCAGCTCGTGACCGTGGTTACACATTCGTATCACACCAACAAGAAGTTGGTACTGGTTACTTCGACGAACTAACGACAGTCATTCAAGGTGGCGCATCATCTGTAACAGCCTTAACTGGTTCTACAGAAGAAGAGCAGTTCCACTAAGCAAGTCATTGATTTGGGCGTACCCCGCCTGAGTTGATAGCCCGGCCAAAAGCCGGGCTTTTTTATTTCTTTGAATTTTTTATGATTTGTTGGGGTAATCCACTTGAGATTCCCAAGATGCTTTGATGAATGCCGGTAATTTCATGCATTCATCAAACACCTTATGAATCTCTGGATAAGCACTGAGATCGCAGCCACTTGCTTTGGCGTTCATGACTTGTGGAATTAGGCACACATCGGCCATGCCAGGTTCATCACCGAGGCAGAACTTACCGGCATGTGGTTTGCTTGATAAAGTTTTTTCTACCCCAGTAAGACCAATTTCAAGCCAGTGTTTGGCCCATGAACTTTTCTGATCGTCACTGAGTTTTAATTCTTTGTGGAGATATTTCATCACTCGCAAATTATTCAAAGGATGGATGTCACAGGCGATGTCCATGCTCAATGCTCTGACCCAAGCACGATCATGAGGATTGTTGGGCAATAAAGCAGGGGTGGGATGGATTTCTTCTAGGTACTCAATGATGGCCAATGATTGGCGCAAAACCTTAGAGCCATGCTCTAAAACAGGCACTAAATCTTGGGGGTTCTTGGCTGAGAAGCTCGGTAGATGCTGTTCACCGCCTTGCTTTAAAAGATCAACAGGAATGACCTCGTGAGGGAGATTTTTGAGATTTAGAGCAATTCTGACTCTAAAAGCCGCTGAGCTTCGCCAATAGCTAAATAATTTGATATCCATGGGTCATCAATTGTTAGAAGTTCACTCAGTTTATATCTAGAAAATGTTTTCGTCTTCTTCTGAATTAAGCGAAAATACCCTCATGAATGCAAATTGCCCTTTGTGCACCACTGATGGTGGTGAGCTGATTTGGAAAAATCACGAGTTAAGAGTCATTTTGGCCAATGAGCCTGAATTGCCAGGTTTTTGTCGGGTGATTTGGAATGAACATGTGGCGGAGATGAGTGATCTTGGTCTAGATCAGCGCAGTCGTTTGTTGCATGTTATTTTTTTGCTTGAGAAGATCATGCTTGAAGTCATGAAGCCAGACAAAGTCAACTTGGCAGCTTTGGGTAATATGGTGCCTCATTTGCATTGGCACATCATTCCTCGATTCAAAGAAGATATCTTTTTCCCAGGGTCTGTTTGGTCTGAGAAGCAAAGAGGCAGCCATGCTGAGCATCTTCAGAAGCAGTCAGTCAAAGTCCCTGTGATGGTCAAGCGCATACAAGATGTCTTGGGTCACGCTTAAAAAATTGTGAGTTATTGACTTAAATGAACCCACAAAAACGATTGGCTTTTTTTGAGGCGCTCAAAAGCAATAATCCCAAGCCAACCACTGAGCTTGAATACACCACACCCTTTGAATTGTTGGCCGCTGTTTTATTGTCAGCCCAAGCAACAGATATATCCGTCAATAAAGGCACCAGGGTTCTTTTTCCAGTAGCGAATACTCCAGAGGCAATATATGCGCTTGGTGTTGATGGCTTGATACCCTACATTCAGCACATTGGATTATTTAAAACCAAAGCAAAACATTTGATAGAAACCTGCCGTCTATTGATGGAGCTTCATGGTGGAGAAGTGCCCGAAGATAGAGAAGCCTTAGAAGCTCTTCCAGGGGTTGGCAGGAAGACAGCCAATGTCATTTTAAATACGGCCTTTGGTCACCCAACCATGGCGGTAGACACACACATCTTCAGGGTATCCAACAGAACAGGTTTAGCTCCGGGCAAAGATGTTTTGGCTGTAGAGATGGCACTGCTGAAGCGAATACCCAAAGATTATTTGATTGATGCCCATCATTGGTTGATTTTGCATGGACGCTACACCTGCAAAGCCAGAAGCCCAGATTGTGCAAAATGCATGGTTGAGCCATTATGCTCATTCAAAGAAAAGAATTTCTCGGTATGAGCTTATTTAATCCCAGCAAAGAAGAAGTCAGACAGTTTTTTTGTGAGGCTTGGGCCAAGCAGCAACGCTCTGGCATTCTCACGCCCTTGGAATCAATTGCCGCCAGGTGGATGGTGGAGCATCCTGAGTATCACGAGATCTTGGGCGATCTTGAATCTGCCAAAGAGGCCGAGTACACGCCTGAAAAAGGACAAACCAATCCTTTCTTACACCTATCCATGCACATGTCCATCACTGAGCAGGTGCAAATTGATCAACCACCTGGCATTCGTGAAGCCAGTCAGCAACTGATGATCAAATTAGATTCTGAGCACGAGGCTCAACACAAGATCATGGAATGTTTGGGGCAGGTTCTGTGGAATGCTCAAAGAGATGGCACTCCACCTGATATGGCTGCCTATGTGGAAGCCATTAAAAAACTACTCTAAGTTTTTAGCTAGACGACTGAAGTTTCTCTTGAGCTCGAGCCATCGCAGCTGCAATGATTGCTCGCTTGCGTTCAATCTCAGCTTTCTCATCTTCAGTTTTCGCACTTTCAAGATCAAGTGCTTTGGCCTTGCTCTTGGCCTTGAGTGCTAAACGTTTTACGTTATCAAGCTCTTCACGTTCTAATCTTTTTTCGCGTGATTCATAACGGTTTCTGGCAAGATCAGCTAATTCCTGACCCCAAGCATCCCAGCCAGTTGCTTTACCAGTCACGGGAACCATGGTGATGCAATCAACCGGACAGGGAGGGATGCAGAGATCACATCCCGTGCACCATTCATCAATCACCACATGCATTTGCTTTGATGCTCCGACGATGGCATCAACTGGGCATGCCTGAATGCACAGCGTGCAACCAATGCATGCCTTTGATTCAATCAAGGCAACTGAGCGAGGGCGTTCTTCGCCATTCTGTGGATTGAGCTTTAGAACTTCTTTGTTAAGTATTTTTGCTAAACGCCCAATGCCTTCTTGACCACCAGGAGGGCATTGGTTATGTGGAGCCTCGCCAATGGACATGGCTTTGGCATAGGCCCGACAATCAGGGTAGCCACATTTGGTGCATTGAGTTTGAGGGAGTGCGGCTAATAGACGATCCGATAGGTCATCAAGACCGTCTATTGCTTTATGCATTCTTTGATGCTGTTCTTTTGTTGGCAACTTTTTTTACAGCTGGTTTTTTCACAGCTCTTTGCACAACCACTTTACTTCCCTTGATGGCGTGCTTGCGGATGAATTGTCCAACTTCTGGATAAACCATTTCGCGCCAACGACGACCAGAGAAAATACCGTAATGGCCAGCGCCCTTGACTTCATAGTGCTGTTTTTTATTCTCAGGAATGTTCTTACATAAACCGTGAGCAGCTTTTGTTTGGCCGCTGCCAGAAATATCATCCAACTCACCTTCGATGGTTAGTAGAGCAGTGCCTTTGATATCGTGTGGCTTGACCAGTTTGCCACCAACAACCCATTTACCAGTTGGTAAAGCGTGGTCTTGGAAAACTGTTTTGATGGTTTCTAAATAATAGGCCGCATCCATATCCAACACAGCGTTGTATTCGTCATAGAACTCAATGTGAGCCTGCGCATCTTGTTTATCACCCTTGACCAAGTCTTGGAAGTAATCCCAATGAGACTGAACGTGACGATCAGGGTTCATGGCAACAAAGCCAGTATGCTGAAGGAAGCCTGGGTAAACACGACGACCTGCACCAGGGTGTGGAGGGGGCACAGTGAACACCACATTGTTTTCAAACCATTCATATGATTTATTTGTGGCCGTTGAGTTCACCATGGTTGGGCTCTTACGAGCATCAATAGGGCCGCCCATCATGGTCATGGTTCGTGGGGTTACTTCGCCCGCTGATGCCATTAAAGAAATTGCACCCAAGACCGGTACCGTTGGCTGACAGACTGACAAAACGTTCAAATCTTTTGCGCCAATCTCGCGAATAAAGTCTTGGATGTAATGAACGTAGTCGTCTAAGGAGAAGTTGCCATCCTCAAGAGGTACCAAGCGTGCATCAACCCAATCAGTGATGTAGACCTTGTGGTCTTGAAGCAATGTTTTGACCGTGTCGCGTAAAAGAGTGGAGTGGTGACCTGATAAAGGCGCCACGATCAGTACAACCGGATCTTGTTTGAGTTTCTTGATGACGTTGACATCATCCGAAAAGCGTTTGAAGCGAACTAATTTACAAAATGGTTTGTCAACAACGGTGTATTCGTTGATGGCTACATTCTTACCATGAGCCACCACTGTTTTAATCTTGAATTCTGGCTTCTCGTATTCCTTGCCCAGGCGGTACAGAAGCTCATATCCAGCAGCGATTCTGGTTGCTGAAGGAAGTAATGAAAGAGGATTGCTGGGATTAACGAAAGTCTTTGCTGTGGCCTGGGCCCATGCTGTCAAAGGTTGAAGCAAGGCTTTTTGGAACTCTTGATATTGGTACAGCATTAATTAATCTCCCGAAATCTAAAAATGTCCGAAACGGAGTTAAGGACTGATGTGCTTTAAAGCACTTTTTACATTAGGTTAGATTATCCCTAAAAATATCAATTTGTGCAATGCAACATTTTGATGCATAGAGCACCAAAATGTTGTCTAAGACATTGATTTTAATAGCTTATAAAACTGAGGCTATGGCTTTTGCGACACCATCAATATTCTTGCTATTGAGGGCGGCCACGCAGATGCGGCCTGTTGAAACGGCGTAAATGCCATATTCTTCGCGAAGACGGTCCACCTGGTCAGATGTTAGGCCAGAGTAGGAGAACATGCCTCTTTGGTCATTCACAAAGCCAAAATCACGTTTTGCGCCAGCTTGAGCCAATTTGCTGACCAAAGAATTACGCATTAACTTGATGCGATCACGCATTTCAGCCAATTCCTGTTCCCACATCACGCGCAATTCTGGGGTGTTTAGGACAGTTGCGACCACCGTACCACCATGAATCGCTGGATTTGAATAATTTGTACGAATCACACGCTTTAACTGTGACATCACGCGTGTTGACTCGTCTTTGCTCTCGGTAACGATGGATAGGGCGCCAACGCGCTCACCGTACAAAGAGAAAGACTTAGAGAATGAGCTAGAAACAAAGAAGCAAAGGCCTGAGTCGGCAAATAAACGAACTGCAGCGCCGTCTTGATCGATGTTGTCAGCAAAGCCTTGATAAGCCATGTCCAAGAAAGGAATCAATTGCTTGGCTTTACAAATTTGCACAATTTGCTTCCACTGATCTAAAGACATATCAGCGCCAGTTGGGTTGTGGCAGCAAGCGTGCAATAAAACCACAGACTTAGCTGGCAGGGCTTCTAGAGATTTCACCATGCCTGTAAAGTTCACGCCTCGTGTCTCAGGGTCGTAATAGGTGTAGTTTTGAACTGGGAAGCCAGCGTTTTCGAAAATACCGCGGTGGTTTTCCCAGCTAGGGTCGCTGATTGCCACGACTGCATTCGGCTCTAAACGTTTGATGAAGTCAGCACCGATCTTTAGGGCGCCGGTGCCGCCAACTGCTTGGGCAGTCACTGCGCGGCCAGAGGCCAAAATAGCAGAGTCTTTGCCAAACAAAAGGTTCTGTACACCTTGGTTGTAGGCTGCAATACCTTCAATGGCCAAGTAGCCACGGGCAGCAGATTTTTCCATCATGATTTTTTCTGCAGCTTGTACCGCACGCAACAATGGGATCTTGCCATCATCGGTGAAATACACGCCAACCCCAAGGTTTACCTTGGTTGCGCGGCTATCAGAGTTGTAGGCTTCATTGAGACCAAGAATGGGGTCACGGGGGGCAAGTTCGACGTTTGAAAAGAGGCTCATAGTATGAAATATGTCAGAAAGTTCAAGCAAGCCTAGAATGATAGCCGAGATGCCAAAAAAGACAGAAAAAAAATCAGAAATCGACGCTTCGAGCCCCCCAGAAAACACCATTCGTTTTCCGGGCTCACCGTTCCTGCTTCATCAGCCATTTCCGCCTGCCGGAGATCAGCCTGAGGCCATCGCCCAGTTGGTGGAGGGGATTGAAGACGGTTTGATTTATCAAACTCTTTTGGGTGTCACGGGCTCAGGCAAGACCTATACGATGGCCAATACGATTGCACGTTTGGGGCGTCCAGCCATTATTTTTGCCCCCAATAAAACACTTGCTGCACAACTCTACAGTGAGTTCAGAGAATTCTTTCCGCAAAATGCCGTTGAGTATTTTGTGAGCTACTACGACTATTACCAACCGGAAGCTTATGTGCCAACCAGAGATCTTTTCATTGAAAAAGATTCTTCGATCAACGAGCACATTGAGCAAATGAGATTGTCAGCAACCAAGAGTCTTTTAGAAAGACGTGACACGATCATTGTCTCTACTGTCTCTGCCATTTACGGTATCGGTAATCCAGGCGATTATCATCAAATGGTTTTGACGGTTCGGCAGGGCGACAAATTAACTCAGCGCGATATCGTGACGCGTTTGATTGCGATGCAGTACGAGCGCAACGATGTAGATTTTTCAAGGGGTACCTTCCGCGTTCGTGGAGATACCATCGACGTCTTTCCAGCAGAACATAATGAACTGGCCGTGCGCATTGATTTATTTGATGACACCGTCGACAGTCTTCAGTTCTTTGATCCATTGACCGGCAGGATTCGTCAACGCATTCCACGTTTTACGATTTATCCTGGCTCACATTACGTCACCCCACGTGAAACAGTTTTGCGTGCGATTGAAACCATCAAAGCAGAATTGCGCGAACGTTTAGATTTTTATGTCAAAGAAGGCAAGCTGGTTGAAGCTCAGCGCTTAGAGCAACGCACACGTTTTGATCTTGAAATGTTGTCAGAGCTAGGTTTCTGTAAGGGCATTGAAAACTACTCAAGACATCTATCGGGCGCCAAACCAGGTGAGGCTCCTCCAACATTGGTAGATTATTTGCCGCCAGATGCATTGATGTTCTTGGATGAGAGTCATGTTCTGATCGGCCAATTGAACGGTATGTACAACGGCGATAAAGCTCGTAAATCAACCTTGGTGGATTATGGCTTTCGCTTACCATCAGCGATGGATAACCGTCCCCTGAAATTCGAAGAGTTTGAAACAAAGATGAGACAAGTTATTTTTGTCTCAGCTACTCCAGCGGCCTATGAAGAACAGCATGCCGATAAAGTGGTAGAGCAGGTCGTTAGACCAACTGGCCTTGTGGATCCTTTGATTGACGTTAGACCGGCATCAACTCAAGTGGATGATGTGTTAACTGAGATACACGCGCGCATCAAAGTGGGTGAGCGTGTATTGATCACGACGTTGACCAAGCGCATGTCAGAGCAATTGACTGACTTCATGTCAGACAATGGCATCAAAGTGCGCTATCTGCACTCTGATATTGATACGGTTGAGCGGGTAGAGATCTTAAGAGACTTACGCTTAGGCGTTTTTGACGTATTGATTGGCATCAATCTCTTGCGCGAGGGTTTGGATATTCCAGAGGTTTCTTTGGTGGCTATTTTGGATGCTGATAAAGAAGGATTCTTGCGTTCAGAAAGAAGCTTGATTCAAACGATTGGCCGAGCCGCCAGAAACGTCAACGGCAAAGCTATTTTGTACGCTGACAAAATGACCGAATCAATGAAGAAGGCCATTGGTGAAACTGAGCGTCGCAGAAGCAAGCAAACTGAGTTCAACAAAATCCACGGCATTACTCCTAAAGGAGTTGTGAAGCGCATTAAAGATATCATTGATGGCGTTTATGACGTTGATGAGAAACGCCAAGAGCTAAAATATGAGCAAGAAAAAGCTCACTATGAAGATATGAGCGAGAAACAATTGGCCAAAGAAATAAAGCAGCTAGAAAAATTGATGGTTGATCACGCTAAGAATCTTGAATTTGAAAAGGCGGCGCAAACAAGAGATCAGCTACTGAAATTAAAGGCGATGGTTTTCGGCGCCGAGTTACACGACACAATTCAATTAAATGGAAATTAGGCATGTTTGGGTTTAAAGATTTTCGCCGTTTGTGGGCACGCTGGAAAGAATCAAGAGATGCATCACAAGCATTGGATACTCTACTGCGCGTGCCTGATGATGCCGCTGATTTGGCTGATCGCAATCGCTGGGTGGTTGAACTTGTTTATTGGTTGCGCCGCACCGAAAAAGCAACTAAAAATAAACCGGCTGCAAGCTTAGAGGGCCACCCTGAGCATGCGCGTTTAAGATCATTTTTAAAAATCCTTGAGCAGCGACCAGACGTCAAATTAAAGATTGCCAAGTTGATACGCAGTATTTTGCAAGACAATGATGCGCTTTCATTGCTATGCGATACAGGGGTTGCAACAAAACCTAGTTTTTGGGGAGAGATGACTGAGCGTTTGCGCAATCATTTGATTGCTCCGCCACCCAATAAACCTGAACTCACCGTTTTATTCTCACTTGGCTTCGTTGGGCCGCATGACGCCGCTTGGGTTCATGATTTGGATGATGATTTATTGCGCTCACTGTATGACTTAACTCACTATCAAGAAGATCAATCTAACAGCAATGGTTTGTTCAAGGACATGGCTGAAGCCATCATGATCTTGATCAGCTATATCAGTTCTGCGGGTTTAAGTTATTCCGTTAGATCAAGACTGCGTGGCGTGAGTGGTCAGGATTCACCGTTTTATCGCTTGGGTAAATTAGCCGAGGACATTCTCAAGGCGGAGCCTCGTTTGAATGACTCTTCATATCAAGCAACCTTAAAAGAATTTCAAGATGTATTGAATGCTTGCTACATCGCTTGTGATGACGTTTATGCACATCTTGATGAGAATGGTGTTTCAGTTGAAACAGTTTTCCAAGTTGAGACCATGCGCTTGCGCTTAGCCAGGGTCGAAACATTGCTAGAGGCTTGGCTTCATCGTGACCAAGTGCAATTGTTTGCCAAGTTAACAGCCGATTTAATTCAGACGGTTCAGGGTCATCGCAGTATCAAGCGCTTAGCTGAACAGACATTTGCTTTGCTTTCACGAAAAATGGTGGAGCGGAGTGCAGAGACTGGTGATCATTACATCGCAGGCAGCCGTAAAGAGTATTTTTCAATGCTCAAAAAATCTCTGGGTGGTGGTGTAATCATTTCAGGAACGGTTTATTTAAAGTTTCTGATCACCAATCTTGGTTTGGTTCGCTTCTTTGAAAATATTCTTTTGACCGTTAACTATGCGGGTAGTTTTTTACTGATTCAGTTTGCCAACTTCACTTTAGCAACCAAGCAACCCGCCATGACTGCCCCAGCTTTGGCGCAGTTGCTAGACGACGTTCAAAGCAAAGAGGGTTTAGATCGTTTTGTCGATCGATCCATGGCCTTGATGAGATCTCAGGCAGCTTCTATTTTTGGTAACTTGGCCATGGTCGTTCCCCTGGTCATAGCCATTCAAGTGGGCATCATCTTGTTGTTAGATCACCCCACCATGAGTCCTGCCAAAGCGACTTATATTTTTCACACTGTTTCACCATTCAGCTTAGCCTTCTTATTCGCAGCTTTTACGGGCGTACTCCTATGGCTCTCGAGCGTGATTGCAGGCTTGATTGATAACTGGTTTGTTTTGCATCGCATTCAAGATGTGATTCGTTACAACCGCAGAATCACCATGGTATTCGGTGATATCCGAGCAGCAAGGTGGGGGCAGTGGTGGAGAGACAATATCTCAATTGTTGCTGCCAACGTTTCCTTGGGATTCTTGCTGATTTATGGCCCAACCTTCTTGGGCTTCCTGGGGATTGGCATGGAAATTCGCCACATCACGCTATCTGCTGGGCAGTTTGCAGCAGCTGCGACGGCCCTTGGATGGAAAACATTCATGATGTCTGGCTTCTGGCTGGGTATTTTTGGTGTTTTACTGATCGGTGCCTTCAATGTCATGGTTAGTTTCTCTTTGGCTTTCAATATGGCATTGCGATCAAGGGATTTGCCGACTTTGGATAGAAGGCGCCTCTACGTGGCAGTTAGAGCTCGGATCAAGTCTGATTTCAAGTCGCTACTACTTCCACCTAAGTAATTGATTTTTATGGTTTATTCATCATTTGGCCTGGCTTAATTTAGTACTTGAGCAGTTTAATTGGGTATCTGATAAACTTGAGCACAAGAGTCAGGTATTAAACGTTTCAACAACCCAATATTGATGAGGTAAGAGATGAGACTAACAACCAAAGGACGTTTTGCTGTCACTGCAATGATTGATTTAGCCCTGCGCGAATCTCATGGGCCAGTAACACTTGCCGGCATTAGCCAAAGGCAACATATTTCATTGTCATATTTAGAGCAGTTGTTTGGTAAGTTGCGACGCTTTGATATTGTCGAAAGTACTCGTGGTCCAGGCGGTGGTTACACCTTGGCACGCAGAGCCGACCAAGTCACAGTAGCTGACATCATCATTGCTGTTGATGAGCCATTAGACGCAACCCAATGCGGTGGCAAAGGTAACTGTCGCGGCGATGACGCTGGCCATGGTCGCTGTATGACCCATGATTTATGGACCAGCTTGAATCAAAAGATGGTTGAGTATCTCAGCTCAGTGTCATTGGCTGATTTGGTCAAGCAGCAAGAGGGCAGAGCGCATGTCCACGGTGTGCGCGAGACCAAGATAAAACTTGAGGCCCCTAGAGCATCCAAGGCTGCTTCTGCAAGTGCAAAAAAAGAAGTTGAAGCCAAGAAAAAACCATTGGCAAATTCAGTGTTTACTTTTGCGCAGCAAATTAATTAATAGTAATCGTTGAAGCAGTCACACAATAAATAAAAAAGATATTGAGATAAAAGGAAACAAACATGTCATCACCTAAACCAGTACCTATGTTTAGTCCAGAGCACTTCCCAATCTATATGGACTACTCATCCACAACACCGATTGACCCAAGAGTGGTCGATGTGATGATTCCATACCTTCGTGAGCAATTTGGTAACCCAGCTTCACGCAGTCATGCTTATGGCTGGAGTGCTGAAGAGGCTGTTGAGACTGCTCGTGCAGAGGTTGCAAAATTAGTGGGTGCAGATCCAAGAGAAATCGTTTGGACCAGTGGCGCCACTGAAAGTAATAACTTGGCCATCAAAGGTGCCGCTCATTTCTACAAAGAAAAAGGCAAGCACATCATCACAGTTAAAACAGAGCACAAGGCTGTTTTAGATGCTTGTCGTGAGTTAGAGCGTGAAGGCTATGAAGTCACATACCTTGATGTATTGCCAAATGGTTTGATTGATTTTGAAAAATTCAAAGCAGCTGTTCGTCCAGACACAATCGTTGTTTCTGTGATGTTTGTGAATAACGAAATTGGTGTGATTCAAGACATTCCAAAAATTGGTGAGTTCTGTCGTGAAAAAGGAATTGTGTTTCACGTGGACGCAGCCCAGGCCACAGGCAAGGTCGCGATTGATTTGCAAACTCTTAAAGTTGACTTGATGAGCTTCTGTGCTCATAAGACATACGGGCCTAAGGGTGTGGGTGCTTTATTTGTGCGCCGTAAGCCGCGTATTCGTATTGAAGCTCAAATGCATGGTGGTGGTCATGAGCGCGGTATGCGTTCAGGTACTTTGCCAACCCATCAATTGGTCGGTATGGGTGAGTGCTTCCGCATTGCTCGCGAAGAAATGGCCACTGAAAACGAGCGTATTCGCATGTTAAGAGATCGTTTGTGGAATGGTTTGAACCAAATTGAAGAGGTTTACCTCAACGGTGATATGGATCAGCGTATCCCACACAACTTGAATATCAGCTTTAACTATGTTGAAGGTGAATCCATGATCATGGCTTTGAAGGATATTGCCGTGTCATCTGGTTCAGCATGTACGTCAGCATCTTTGGAGCCTTCATATGTGTTGAGATCATTGGGTCGCAATGATGAGTTGGCACACAGCTCGATTCGTTTCACCATTGGTCGTTTTACAACCGTTGAAGATGTAGATTTCACCATTGAGTTGGTCAAGAGCAAAATCGCTAAATTAAGAGATTTGTCACCGCTTTGGGAAATGCACAAAGATGGCATTGATCTGAACACGATTCAATGGGCAGCACATTAATCAATAACTGAAAAGATAAACGCAAAGATAACTGAGGAAACAAAATGGCATACAGTGAAAAAGTAATTGAGCATTATGAAAATCCACGCAACGTTGGCTCATTTGAAAAAGGTGACGACCATGTTGGTACCGGCATGGTTGGTGCGCCAGCTTGCGGCGACGTGATGAAACTACAAATCCGTGTGAATGACCAAGGCATCATTGAAGATGCTAAGTTCAAAACTTATGGTTGTGGCTCAGCGATTGCCTCATCTTCATTGGTGACAGAGTGGGTCAAAGGTAAGACTTTGGATCAAGCGCTTGAAATCAAGAACGCTGCGATTGCAGAAGAGTTGGCTTTGCCACCTGTCAAGATTCACTGCTCTATCTTGGCTGAAGACGCCATCAAAGCAGCAGTGGCTGATTACAAAGAAAAGCACGCTAAATAATCATGGCGATTACTCTGACAGAGAAAGCAGCTAAGCACATCACGCGCTACATTGAGCGTCGTGGCAAAGGCGTTGGCTTGCGTCTTGGGGTTAGAACAACGGGTTGTTCAGGACTTGCTTATCAACTTGAATATGTTGATGAGATCTTGCCTGAAGACACCTTGTTTGAATCTTTAGGGGTCAAGGTTTATGTGGACCCTAAGAGTTTGGCTTATTTGGATGGCACAGAGCTTGATTATGTGCGCGAAGGTCTGAATGAAGGATTTAAGTTTCAAAATCCAAATGTAAAAGATGAGTGTGGTTGTGGCGAATCTTTCAGGATTTGATGATTACTTTGCCTTATTTCAGCTAAAGCCACAATTTAAGATTGATAGGCAGGCTTTGGAGTCTGCTTATCTGACTGTGCAACAAAAAGTTCATCCTGATATGCACGCCCAAGCCAGTGATTCCGATAAACGCGTTTCGATGCAGTTATCAGCTCTGGCAAATTCAGCCTACCGAACACTCATGAACCCCATTCAAAGGGGTTTGTATATGTGTGCAAGGAATGGCGTGGATCCTCAGTTAGAAACCAATACTGCAATGCCTGCTCAATTTTTGATGCAGCAGATGGAATGGCGAGAGGCTTTGGATGATGTCAGAGATCAGCCTTCTAAATTAGATGATTTATACAAAGAAGTAGAAAAAACAAGAGCGAATTTATTGAAAGAAGTTGAAGTGACGATTGATGAGGCCAATAATTTTGAGTTGGCAGCAACGCAGTTACGAGCTTTATTGTTCATTGATAAATTCGGTGCAGAACTAGAAGACGCAATATCAGCTTAAATAATTAATAAAAAATAAAAATATGGCCTTATTACAAATTGCCGAACCTGGTCAATCGCTTGCCCCTCATCAACGCCGTATTGCTGTTGGCATTGATTTGGGAACCACCAATTCTTTGGTTGCTGCGATGAAAAATGCTTTGCCTGAAGTCTTGGGTGATGAGCAGGGTAGAAAGTTATTGCCGTCAGTGATTCGTTACCTGCCAGGCGGCACAACCCAGGCCGGTTACCAAGCCTTACAAAATGCCAATGGCGACCCAAAAAACACCATCATTTCAGTGAAGCGTTTCATGGGCAGAGGTCTTGGTGATATTCAGCATGCTCAAACCATGCCTTATGAATTTGTAGATGCCCCTGGCATGCTCAAAATTAAAACAGTTTCTGGTGAAAAAAGTCCTGTCGAAGTTTCTGCAGAAATTCTCGCTAGATTACGTCAGCGCGCGGAAGACTCTTTTGATGATGAGATTGTTGGGGCCGTGATTACGGTGCCTGCTTATTTTGATGATGCGCAACGACAGGCGACCAAAGATGCAGCTAAATTGGCTGGCATTGAGGTTTTACGCCTTTTAAATGAGCCAACTGCTGCAGCCATTGCGTATGGCTTGGATAACGCTTCAGAAGGTTTGTACGCTGTTTATGACTTGGGCGGTGGCACATTTGATATTTCAATCTTGCGCTTAAGTAAGGGTGTTTTTGAAGTTCTCTCCACGGGTGGAGATTCAGCTTTGGGCGGTGATGACTTTGATCATCGCCTGTATTGCTGGGTTTTAGAGCAAGCGAAATTACAGTTACTGTCTGATAAAGACACCCGTTTATTGCTCACCGCTTCAAAAGAAGTCAAAGAGCAGTTGAGCAAGAATCCTTTGGCGCGCGTGCATACCACCTTGAGTGATGGCACAGCCATTAACGTTGGCATCAGCCAGGCTCAGTTCTTTGAGTTAACCCAACATTTGGTCAATAAAACTCTGCTGGCAGCCAAGAAAGCTCTTAGGGATGCTGGTTTGACGCCAGAAGAAATCAAGGGCGTGGTCATGGTCGGTGGTGCTACCCGCATGCCTCACGTTCAAAGAGCGGTGGGCGAGCTATTCGGTCAGACGCCATTGACTAATTTAGACCCGGATCAAGTGGTGGCGATGGGTGCTGCGATGCAAGCTGATTTGTTGGCGGGTAATCAGCAAAAGGGTGATGAGTGGTTACTGTTGGATGTAATTCCTCTTTCCCTGGGTGTTGAAACCATGGGTGGTCTGGTTGAAAAGATCATCCCACGCAATACACCGATCCCAGTTGCAAGAGCGCAGGATTTCACAACCTTCAAAGATGGTCAGACTGCCTTGGCCGTTCACGTTCTGCAAGGTGAGCGCGAAGTGGTAGATCATTGTCGTTCGCTGGCAAAGTTTGAGCTCAGAGATATCCCACCAATGGCGGCAGGTGCTGCCAGGATTCGGGTGACCTATCAGGTTGATGCGGATGGATTGTTATCAGTAACAGCCAGAGAGCAACATTCAGGCGCTGAGGCGACTATCAATGTCAAACCTTCTTATGGTCTTTCTGATACCGATATCACCTCCATGCTTCAAGATGGCTTTAGTCATGCTGCTGATGACGTTCAAGATAGAGCTTTGAGAGAAGAGTTGGTCGACGCAAAGCGTTTGATTGAAGCAGTGGATGCTGCTTTGGCTGAAGACCAGCAATTGCTAGATGAAGACGAGCTAGATATCATCAAGCGCAAACTAAAAGCCCTAAAAGAGTTGATTGAATCAACCCAAGATACTCAGGTATTGAGACGTTCAGTTGAATCTTTATCAAAAGCAACCGATGATTTTGCTGCCCGTAGAATGAATGAAAGTATCAAAAAAGCGTTGTCTGGTAAAAAGATAGAAGAAATTTAATAGGAATTAAAAATGCCACAAATTGTTGTTCTTCCTCATGCTGATTATTGTCCTGAAGGTGCTGTATTGGAGGCTTCTCCAGGCGCCACTATTTGTGAAGCATTATTAGAAAATGATATTGAAATTGAACATGCATGTGAGATGTCATGTGCATGCACAACCTGCCACGTGATTGTTCGTGAGGGCATGGCCAGCTTGAATCCATCAGATGAGGCTGAAGATGACTTGCTTGATCGTGCCTGGGGCCTGTGCCCTCAATCACGCTTGTCTTGTCAGGCTGTGGTTGCTCAGCAAAACTTGGTCATTGAGATACCTAAGTATTCAATCAATCATGCGAAAGAAAATCATTGATCTAACTTTATTAACCAAAGTGATTCAATGAAGCGATTAAAAAATAAGTCATAAAAAAGGGACCCGAGGGTCCCTTTTTACATCTCTTTTTGGATCAAAGACTTTTTAGTCTTCTTTTCTCAAGTGTGGGAAAAGAATCACGTCTCTGATGTTTGGTGAGTCAGTGATTAACATCATCAAACGATCGATACCAATCCCGCAGCCACCGGTTGGAGGCATGCCGTACTCTAATGCACGAATGAAGTCGGCATCGAAATACATGGCTTCTTCATCACCAGCTTCTTTTTGGGCAACTTGAGCATGGAAACGAGCAGCTTGATCTTCTGCATCATTTAACTCAGAGAAGCCATTGGCAATCTCACGGCCTGTGATGAATAACTCAAAGCGTTCTGTGATGCCTGGTCTTGTGTCGGATTCTCTGGCCAATGGGCTGACTTCAATGGGGTAATCAATGATGTAAGTTGGTTCCCACAGATGTTCTTCAGCAGTTGCTTCAAACAAGGCCAATTGAAGGGCTCCAAGACCAGCGTTCTTGAGTGTTGGCCCGTTGATGTCTTCACCTGACTTTTTAAGCTCTTGGCGCACAAACTCTTTATCTTCCAATTGAGCTGCGGTGTACTGTTTTTTCGATAAAGGAGCGTACTTAAGAATTGCTTCAGCAATGGTTAAGCGTTGGAATGGCTTTGATAAATCCAACGGTTTGCCTTGATAAGTTAAATTCGCAGTACCTTGAGCATCAATCGCTGCTGCTCTGATGAGCTCTTCTGTGAAGGTCATGAGCCACTTGTAATCCGTGTAGGCTGCATAGAATTCCATCATGGTGAATTCTGGATTGTGTCTTGGACTCACACCTTCATTGCGGAAGTTTCTGTTAACTTCAAAGACACGCTCAAAACCACCAACCACCAAACGCTTTAAGTAAAGCTCTGGGGCTATGCGCAGATACATTTCCATGTCCAAGGCATTGTGATGGGTGATGAATGGTTTTGCTGCTGCACCGCCTGGAATTGGGTGAAGCATCGGTGTTTCAACTTCCATGAAACCAGCATCTTGCATGTGATGGCGTATAGAAGACATGGCTTTGCTGCGAGCTAAGAATGTTTGACGCGTTTCTGGTGAAACAATCAAATCAACATAGCGTTGACGGTATTTCATCTCTTGGTCTGAAAGACCGTGGAATTTGTCTGGAAGAGGGCGCAAAGATTTTGACAAAAGACGCAAATCTTTTACAAGGATTGATAGTTCACCCTTATTGGTTTTAAACATCACGCCTTCAGCGGCGATGAAGTCACCCATGTCCCAATGTTTAAATGCATTGTGAGCGTCCGCGCCTGCATCAGCATCGTTGATGTAAAACTGAATCTGACCAGTGCGATCTTGCACGGTTGCAAAGCTGGCTTTACCCATCACGCGCTTGAGCATCATTCGGCCAGCTACTTTGACAGTGATATTTTTCTCTGCCAAATGCTCTTTACTGATTTCGCCATAGTGCTCATGTAAATCAGCAGCATGGTGTGTGGGCACAAAATCATTGGGGAATGCCACACCATTTTTGCGCAATTGAGCTAATTTTTCGCGACGTTCTGCAATGATGTGATTTTCATCGACGATGGGCAGTTGTTCTTCTTGACTCATGATGTTTTCGCTAACAATTAAATGGTGGTAATGATTGATTAATGAATGGTAGTAATTAAACGCCTTGTTTTAAGCTGGCTTCAATGAATGGATCTAAGTCGCCGTCTAAAACTTTTTGTGTGTTTGATATTTCAACGTTGGTTCGAAGATCTTTGATGCGACTTTGGTCTAAAACATAAGATCTAATTTGATGACCCCAGCCCACATCGCTCTTAGTGGCTTCTAGCTTGTCTTGTTCTGCCTGACGTTTACGCAACTCATGTTCGTAAAGGCGAGATTTCAACATTGACATCGCTTCAGCACGGTTTTTATGTTGGCTTCGATCGTTTTGACATTGCACCACAATGCCGGTTGGCACGTGCGTCAAACGAACCGCAGAGTCTGTTTTATTGATGTGCTGTCCACCAGCACCAGAGGCGCGGTAGGTGTCAGTGCGGATATCAGCTGGATTGATATCAATCTCAATCGAGTCATCGACTTCTGGGTAAACGAAGACACTGGTGAATGAGGTGTGACGACCGTTGGCAGAGTCGAAGGGTGATTTGCGAACAAGGCGGTGAACACCAGTCTCTGTTCTTAAGTGACCGTAAGCGTACTCACCATCAATTTTGATCGTGGCACTCTTGATACCAGCCACATCGCCATCAGACACTTCGAGTACCTCAGCTTTAAAGCCTTTGCGCTCACAGTAACGAAGGTATTGGCGCAACAACATGCTGGCCCAGTCGCAGGCTTCTGTTCCGCCAGCACCTGATTGAATATCAATGAAGCATGAGCTTGGGTCCATTGGATTGCTGAACATGCGTCGGAATTCAAGTCCTTCGACTTGTTGGCGCATGCCATCCGTATCTGTTTGAATCGAAAGAATTGTGTCGAAATCACCTTCCTCTTTGGCCATTTCAAATAATTCTTGGCTTGAGGTGATATTGTCCGTTAGAAAATTAAGTGTGCCTACGACGCCATCTAAAAGCTTTTTTTCTTTACCAAGGGCTTGGGCTTGTTTCGGATCATCCCAGATTTTGGGATCTTCAAGGGTTTGATTAACTTCGACTAAACGTTCTGCTTTGTTATCGACGTCAAAGATACCTCCGAAGCTCAATCGTACGAGTACGCAGGTCTTCGAGGGTGTTGCTGATGAGATTTAATTGTTCGGCTTCCATGGTCGACAATTATAAGGGGTCATCGAGCGCTTCTATGTGTAATTGTGCTCTAGCGACCCCTTGATAATGGTCGGTAACGACCCGATAGGCCAATCTGGCTGGGTTTGGCAGGGTTGCGTTTCTAGAGAACCAAATGCCATTGAACGATTTTGGATGGCTTGAGCCATTTGAATTAAGTGCTTTTAGCTGAACTCGAAGGTGTTTTTCCTGAATCAGGGTTTGAGTCAATACTTCAAACTCACCCACGAATACCGGGGCAGGAAAGCCTTGCCCCCAAACTTCGTTCGCAAGGATAGTTCCTAATTCTGGGTCAATGAACTCCGGGTCCAGTCTGCCATCATGGGCCAGTTGGCGCTGCAGAACTTCTGGGGTCATCAAGCTCTGAGCAACTTCCTCAAAGCAAGCTTTAAATTCCTCAAAAGAATCCTCCTCAATGGTCAATCCTGCGGCCATGGCATGACCACCAAACTTCAAAATCAGATCAGGATGCTTTTTAGAAACCAAATCCAAGGCGTCTCTCAAATGGAATCCTTGTATCGATCTACCGGAGCCTTTGAGAACTGGCTGTCCAGATTCTTCGCCTGGGGCAAAAATCAAAGTTGGGCGATGAAATTTTTCTTTTAGTCGCGATGCAACGATGCCAATCACACCCTGATGCCAGGATTCATTGACCATGCATAAAGTGGCTTGTTCGCCAACTTGTATATCTACCAAGCTGGCCAATGCAGTTTCTTGCATACCCGCTTCGATGGTTCGGCGTTCACGATTCATGCGATCAAGTTCGTGAGCCAATCTCAATGCATCCTCAAAAGATTCGGAAAGCAAACATTGGATGCCCAATGACATATCAGCCAATCTGCCTGCAGCATTCAGACGAGGTCCTAAAGTAAATCCTAGATCAAACGAACTGGCACGATTGGGGTCTTTCCCGGCAGCTATGTAAAGAGCTCTGATGCCTGCTTGCATCTGTCCGCTTTTAATTCTCTTGATGCCGTTTGAAACCAAAATACGATTATTTCTGTCTAAAGAAGCAACATCCGCCACCGTACCAAGCGCCACTAAATCTAAGAGATTTTCTAGGCGAGGTTGAGTTTCTGCTGTGAAGGCGCCTCGAGCACGAAACTCTGCACGAAGTGCAATCAACACATAAAACATCACCCCAACACCGGCCAACGCTTTGCTTGGGAATGTGCAATCTGGTTGGTTGGGATTCACAATCCAAGCAGCTCTTGGAAGTTCATCTGCAGGTAAGTGGTGGTCTGTGACCAAGACTTCAATGCCTAGTTGCTGCGCTCTTTCAACGCCAGCAACACTGGCGATGCCGTTATCAACGGTGATCAAAATATCTGGTTTTTCAGGAAGGCTGGCAACCAAATCAACCACTTCTGGTGTCAAACCATATCCCAAGGTAAAACGATTGGGAACAAAGTAATCAATCTTGATATTCCAAGGTGCACCCAGAGCTCTCAAGCCTTTGAGTCCAACAGCGCAAGCAGTTGCTCCATCACAATCATAGTCAGCAACAATCAGTAATTTCTTACCTGCTTCAATCGCATCAGCCAAGTATTTCGCAGCTGATTCACAATTTTTAAGTTGTGCTGGTGGAATCAGGTTTTTGAGTTCGAGTAAAAGCTCTTCTGGCTTTTCGACTCCACGAGCAGCAAATAATTTGGCTAATACTGGATGCGTGCCACTTTGCTCAAGCCAAGCGGCACTTTTTTCAGAATAATTGCGCTCTTTGAATTGAATACTCATGAGCGAAGCATATCCTGAAGTGCGCCAATCACTGGTTTTTTCCAAAGCGCAAAACCTTTTTTCGGTAGCTGCTCGATGGTGATTATTCGAGTTCTTTCTTGACC
>ERZ1022756.33-NODE-33-length-58295-cov-9.625498_pt1 | contig 58295 bp, 55 predicted proteins | sample MGYA00520902_ERZ1022756 | MGnify/ENA primary metagenome ERZ1022756 (study PRJEB33162, sample SAMN09537601) | freshwater metagenome | isolation source: freshwater | place: Canada:Alberta | collected 2017-07 | study: EMG produced TPA metagenomics assembly of the...
TGGTGGAGCCGAGGGGAATCGAACCCCTGACCTCTGCAGTGCGATTGCAGCGCTCTCCCATCTGAGCTACGGCCCCGCGCGGGTTTGCGGCCGATTTAATCAGCCCGAACGAGGCCTGCAACCGGGTTTTCGCGCTACCCTATTCGCCTGCCCTTATGCCGCCGAAGCGCTGGCAAATGCCTCATGCGCGAGGAACCGTTCGGCATCGAGCGCGGCCATGCAGCCAAGCCCCGCTGCTGTAACGGCCTGACGATAGATTTTGTCCGCAACATCGCCCGCGGCGAACACGCCGGGGATGGCAGTCTTTGGCGTGCCGGCTTCGACGAGGAGATAGCCTTCGCTGTCCATCGCCAGCTTGCCGACAAACAATTCGGTGGACGGTTTGTGGCCGATGGCGACGAATGCACCGTCGGTGGCGATATGGCTGGCCTCCCCCGTCACCGTATCGATGAGGTCGACGCCGACCAGACCGGCGGCGCCTTCACCGCCGACAAAGCGATCCACCCGCTTGTTCCAGATCACCGAAATGCGCGGATTGGCGTGGAGCCGATCCTGCAGGATCTTTTCCGCGCGCAAGCTATCCCGCCGGTGGATCAGCGTCACATCCTCACTGTGGTTGGTGAGATAAAGCGCCTCTTCAACCGCGGTGTTCCCGCCGCCGATGACGACCACTTTCTTGCCGCGATAGAAGAAACCATCACAGGTCGCGCAGGCCGAAACGCCCTTGCCACCCAGTTCAACCTCTCCCGGTACGCCGAGCCATTTCGCCTGAGCGCCGGTGGCAATGACCAGCGTGTCGGCAACATAGGTATCGCCGCCGTCACCCACCGCACGGAACGGCCGCTGGCTGAGGTCCACATCGACAATCTGGTCCCAGATCATGCGCGTGCCGACATGTTCGGCCTGCGCCTGCATTTCTTCCATCAACCAGGGGCCCTGGATGACATCGCGGAAGCCGGGGTAATTTTCGACATCGGTGGTGATGGTGAGCTGCCCGCCCGGCTGCATGCCCTGCACCACAATCGGCTGCATCCCCGCACGCGCCGCATAAATGGCGGCGGTCAGGCCAGCCGGGCCGGAGCCGATGATGAGCATACGGGTTTCGTGCGTGGCGGGCATGGACAAGTCTCGCTAAAAAAACGGATCTGGTTGACCCGCGCGTCTGCCGCGAGGCGGGCACAATGGCAAGCGTGTCAGACCTCGAAGCTGGGCAGTTCGGCGAAGGCATGTTTCAGCGCCTCGCTCCAAGCTCGGGAAACCTCACCAAACTGGGGATCACCCTGCTCGATGCGGCGCAACTGATCGAACCGGAATTGGTCACGCTTCAGCACCGCGAGATCGAGCGGCATGCCGACCGAGAGGTTCGAACGCAGCGTCGAATCCATGCTGACCATCGCCGCCTTGAGCGCATCCGACAGGCGCGTTTCCGGCGTGATCACCCGGTCGAGGATCGGCTTGCCATATTTATGCTCGCCGACCTGCAGGAAGGGCGTGTCGCGTGTCGCTTCGATGAAATTGCCGGCGGAATAGATCAGGAAGATGCGCGGGCGGCCGCCCTTGCGCTGGCCGGAGAGGATGATCGAGGCGCTGGCACTCGCCCCAGACTGTTTGATGGCATCGCCATGCGCCTCCGTCATCTCGCGCATCGCTTCGCCGATGATTTCCGCCGCGCGATACAGCGTCGGGCAGTTCATGATCGTTTCGACATCCTCACCCGCCGAAGCGCGGTCGATCGCCGACTGGATGCGGCTGAGCACGCCTTGCGTGATCGAAAGATTGCCAGCGGTCATCAGCGCAATCGCGCGCGTTCCCGGCTCCTGCCAGGTAAACATCTTTCGGAAACGGCTGATATTGTCGACACCCGCATTGGTGCGCGTGTCCGCCAGCATCACCAGCCCTTCTTCGACATTGATTGCCACGCAATAGGTCATCGGGTCCCCTTCCGGCGCCATCCGGCCATCGATCATCGCTGCCCCCGGCCCGGTTTATTATTGTTGTTGCTGTTGTTGCTGGTGGAAACGGTCCTGCTCATCACGCAGGCGCCCTTCCAGTGCGCGCTCGTCGGCCTCGGCACCCGTGGCTTCGGCAATGCGCACATCGGCGATCACCCCGCCGCCTCCGCCACCGACCGCATGACCGCTCACCGGCGCTGCATCAAGGGCATCAAGCCCGGTCGAGAGGCGCACATAGCGCTCGGTTGCGCATATGCCCGAGGACGGATCAAAAGCCGTCCAGCCGAGTCCTTCGACCCAGGCTTCCGCCCAGGCGTGGGTTTCATGGAGATCGCCCTGCTCTTCACCGGCGAGCAGATAGCCGCAGACATAGCGGGCGGGAATGCCATGCGCGCGGGCCGCGGCGATAAACAGATGGGCATGATCCTGACATACGCCCGCGCCATCCTTTAGCGCCTCTATCGCGCTGGTGTGGATGCCGGTGGACCCGCTGACATAGGGCAGCCGGTCGCGCACCGCCCCCATCAGCCCATGCAGCCAATCGATACGATTGCCATCCGCCGGTGGCGGCACCAGTTCCCGGATCGCCTTGTCAGCGCGGGTGCGATCGGTTTCGCGCAGGAAAATCGCGGGGTTGGGGCGGACCGTTAGCCCGGTGACCAATCCGGCGCGGTCCTCCGTCTCAACAATGCCTGCGGCTTCGATATGGACATCGCCCGGATCGGCCGGCGCTGACCATAATGCCATCCTGTCACCATAGCCGGTGCGGGTGCCGGGCTGTACGGTGACGCCGTTGACGCTGACATCCCAGCGCCGGACGAGTTGTGCGGCATGCGGTTCGGGCCACAGCCTGAGCAGCAGCAACAACCGCGCCGCACCTGCCGGAAAATGGTAGGAGGTGCGGTGCGAGACGACGAGGCGCAGGCGGCGCGGCGGGGCGAGACGGCTAGAAATGATAGGCCTCCCCTATCTCGCGCGACAGCCGGTCAAGTTCTGACAGCGATTCCTGCACGAATTCGTGCAGCCCGTAGCGGAAGATATCCCCTTCCCCCATGCGGGCGAGCCGATCATCGAGCAATTCGACCGAGCGGTGACAGGCCATCGCCTGGCCATGTTCGTGCGCCAGCCGGTCGAGATGGTAGCGCACTTGGCCCACAGAGAAGGCGAGGCTGCGCGGGAAGACGCGGTTGGTGATCAGGAAATCCGAAATATGCCAGGGGCGCACATTGTCCCGATAGACATGATAATAGGCGCGCAGGCCCGACAGCGTCTGCAGCAGCGCATTCCAGCGATAATGATCGCGGTGCCCGCCGGTCGGCTCGCCTTCGGGGAGCAGCAGGTGATAATTGACGTCGAGCAGGCGTAGCGTCAGCCCGGCCCGCTCCACCGCCCCGCCAATGCGCAGGAAATCATGCCCTTCGGTGCGCAGCATGGAGGTGGAAACAGCGCCGCGAAAGCGGGCGACATAGCCGCGCACCCAGTCGATCAGCGTCGGCAATTCGCGCACCGCCCGATCCGTGTTGAGCCGTTCGAGCCGGCGCCAACCGTCGTTCAGCGCCTCCCACATCTCCAGCGTGATCGCGGTGCGCACCGCCCGGCCATTGGCCCGAGCGCGATCAAGGCTGGCGCGGATCGACGAAGGATTGGCGGGATCGAGTAACAGGATGGCGACGACATCGCTTTCCGTCACTTCGCTGCCTGCCGCCACCCAGCTTTCCGATCCCGCGACGCGCAGCACAGAGCGCCAGTCATCGCCCGACACGCCTTCGGGCAGCATGGCGAGGCGACGCCCCATCATCAGCAGGCGCCCGGTGGAATCCGCGCGTTCGGTGTAGCGCGCGAGCCAGTAGAGGCTGTCGGCAGCGCGGCTCAGCATGATGCGCGCCCCTTCATCCTTCGAGCACCCAGCTATCCTTGACGCCGCCGCCCTGGCTGGAATTGACGACCAGCGATCCGGGTTTCAGCGCGACGCGGGTAAGGCCGCCAGGCACCAGCCGGACTTCGCGACCGACCAGACAATAGGGGCGGAAATCGACGTGGCGGCCGACCAGTTCGGCATCCTCCGCCCCTTCGCCGCCCAGCGTCGGTGCGGTCGACAGATCGAGCGTCGGCTGGGCGATGAAATCCGCCGGATTGGCGCGGATGCGCCGGGCATAGGCCTCTATCTCGTCCTTGGTCGCCTTGGGACCGATCAACATCCCGTAGCCGCCCGAGCCATGCACTTCCTTGGCGACAAGTTTATCGAGATTTTCGAGCACATAGGCGCGCTCGTCCGGCAGCGCGCAGCGCCAGGTCTGGACATTGGGAAGGATCGCTTCCTCGCCCAGATAGAATTTGATCATGGCGGGCACGAAGACATAGATCGCCTTGTCATCGGCAATCCCCGCCCCCGGCGCGGACACGATCGTCACCTGTCCTGCACGATAGGCATGGAAAAGCCCCGGCACGCCGAGCAGCGAATCCGGACGGAAAGACAGCGGATCGAGATAATCGTCATCGATGCGGCGATAGATGACATCGACACGGCGTGGCCCGGCCGTTGTCTTCATCCACACGCCGCCGGAATCGACAAACAGGTCGGGCGCCTCGACCAGCTCGATACCCATCAGGTCGGCGAGGTAGCTGTGCTCGTAATAGGCCGAATTGAACGGGCCCGGCGTGAGCACAACCGCCATCGGTTCGCCCTTGGTTGCAGGCGGCGCGACTTCGCGAAGCGTTTCGCGCAGCATCTGCGGATAGGTTTCGACCGCACGCACGCTGCCCCCCGCAAACAGGCGCGGGAACATGCGCTGCATGATAGAGCGGTTTTCCAGCATGTAGGAAACGCCGGACGGGGTGCGGCAATTATCCTCCAGCACCGCAAATTCGCGGTCGCCGGTGCGCACGATATCGATGCCGACAATGTGGGAGTAAACCCCGCCTGGCGGATCAAAGCCCAGCATCTGCGGCAGGAAAGCGGCATTGCCATAGACGAGATCGGCCGGGACTATGCCGGCGCTGATAATCTCTCCGCGATGATAGACATCATGGATGAAGGCATTGAGCGCGCGGGCGCGCTGGCGGATGCCGCGGTCGAGCAGCGACCATTCGGACGCGGAAAAGACGCGCGGGATCAGATCGAAGGGAATCAGCCGTTCGGGATCGCCGCCCTCACCATAGACGGCGAAGGTTATGCCGATGCGGCGGAAGATGGCTTCTGCTTCCTCGCGCCGCTGGGCCAGCGCATCAAGGCCGTTGGCTTCGATCCAGCGCGCGACTTCAGCATAGGCCGCACGGACCCCGCCATTCTCGTCACGCAGTTCATCGAACGCCATGCCAGACCCTTGTTGCTCACCCGCATTGATGAAACGGCGGGCGCGCAGACGCAAGGGCGCAGCGAAAAAAGGCTATGGGCGTCCTGCGGGCGGGCGATCAAGGCCCGCCCGCAGGAGTTATCAGCGTGAAGCGACGCGCGTGCCGACCGGGCGCGAGGCCCAGCGGACCGGTTCCCCGGCAGCGATGTTGCGCACAAAGCAGCTACCACCGCGACGCGAGAGTGCGGCACAGGCGGCGGCTGCATCGGCACGGCTGTCAAAACCGGTGACAGCAAGCCGATAGACGGTGCGGCCGTTGACCGTTGCGCTGGTGGTAATCGCATCGAGACCGGCGAGCTCTGCGGCGAAGCTGCGGCTCGCGCGGGCCCAACCATCGCGGGCAACGCCGACGCTGTCATAGGCGCCGAGCTGAACCGCCCAGCCCGAGGTGCGCACCGGACCGCTGGGGGCGGCACGCGCCGGTGCCGACGTTTCGGCAGCAGCAGCAGCAGTCGCACTATCGGCGCGAGCGGCCGTGCCGGTGCGGGCCGACCGCGACGGAGCCTGTGTCGCAGCAGGCGCAGCCGAGGGCGAAGCCAGCGGCGCGACCATGGCGACTGCACTCCGCAGCGGCTGGATCACCGGGTTGGATACAAAGACGATTTCCTGGCCGGCCTGCGCGGCGGGCGCCGATGCGGGGACCGCAACAGGCTGAACGGTCGGCGCAGCGGCCACTTCGGCAACCGGCGCTGCAACGGCCGCAGGCACAGGCGACGGGGTAGCAGCGGCGAGAAGCTCATCAACGAGCGCGGCACTGGCCGCCGGCGGCGGCGGGGCATAGATGGCGACAGGAGCCGGATCGACAGGGTCAGCAGCGGCCATCTGCACCGGAGCGCTGTCACGCAGCGCAAGGCGAACCGGCATTCCCGGATCCTGACGGACATCGGCGCCGATCAAACCGGCAACACGCACCGCAGGGTTGCTGGACTGCACCAGCCCTGCCCATTCTTCCATCCGGTCGCCAACCAGCGCCGGGCCGAGATCCTGGCCGGCGATCAGGCGGGCTTCGAGCCAGCGACCGGCGAGTGCATAGGCGAGTGCCAGATTCTGGCGGTCACGCGCGGTTGAGTCACCAGCGCGCACGACATCGGTAAGGACCAGCGCACCGCGTTCCGGCTGACCAGCCAGCGCAAGCGCGAGGCCGAAGTCCGATGCAGGCAGGGTTGCGGCATGGGCATCAACCAGTTCCAGCGCCTCTGCTGCGCGGTCGCTCGCGATCAGCGAAAGGGCGTGGCCGATGACCGTACGGGAATCGGCGGCGCCAAGCTCTCGCGCGGCATCAAAGCTGGCTTCGGCGGAGAGGAAGCGCCCGTTGGCGAGATAGGCCTGACCCAGCAGCGTGCGATAGCCGGCATCGGCGGGGGCAAGCAGCACAGCCTCTTCGGCAAAGCGCAGCGCGCGTTCGGCGCGGCCACGTTCCATGGCGTCATTGGCACGGGTCGCAACGCGCGCGGCACGCTCAGGATTGGTGCGGGCTTCCGCACCATCGCGGGCATGGGCGATCGAGGCGGGCGCGCCGATACCGATGGCAAGCGCGAGGCCCGAAGCGGCAATGCGGAAAAAGGCAGAGCGGGTCATCATCGTCATCCCTGAACAAAGGGGCCGTAAACGGCGGGCACGTTCTGGTGGGTCACTTGTCTTTTGCCTTGCCACTGTCCGGCAGACGGGCAGCGAAGGCGGCAATTTCGGGCTGGCTGGCGAGGAAATCATCCACCAGGCCGATCATGATCTGTTGCAGCGAACGGTTGCTCGCGGCGCTTGCCAATCGCAGCCGGAGGTGACGCTCCGGATCGAGACGCAAGGTGAAGGCAAAGGTCCCGCGCGATCCGGCACGGGCACGAACAACCGGCATCCCGCGCGGCTCCGCCTTAACCGGCGGCTCAGCGGCGGGAGCGGCGCGAGCGACGGGCTTTGCTTCCGCTGCCGGCGCATATTCCTGCTCAATCCGTTCCATGTGGCGGTGCACCGGCGGCGCCTCGCTCGGCGCAGCGATGGGCGTTTCCGCCTGAATCGGAGCCACGACCGCATCGGCCTGGGGCGCGGGATCAATAACGCTGTCAATTGCGGCCGAAAGATCGCGCATGGCATCTGCGCCATCATCCCGAGCCATCGGCGTCAGACCATGGCCGGTCGCGCGCGGCTCATCACCGGCGGCAAAGCCGGGATCAACGTCATAGCCCAGCTGGCCATAGCCCATGTCGTTCCAGCCCAGATCATCCTGAGCGAAAGCGGCATTTCCGGGCAATTGCGCCTGGCGGCGCATCGCGGGGCGCGCCGCGCCTTTGCGGGCGAGCAGTCCGGCGGACAAGGACGCGAGAGGTTTTGGTTCGAGCATCGACATACCAGCCTTCAGCCCGCAACCCGACGGCCAAAGCCGCCACCGAGCGGACGGATGGCCCCCGGCAACATATGCTGTTGCGCCTGCGGCGCGGTGAAGACGGTGCGCCGGAAATTCTTTTCGAGCCGGTCGGAGATATAATCCCACAGCCCGATCACTTCCTGCGCCGAACGGCTCTGCGGATCGACCTCCATGACCGTGCGGCCATCGATCATCGATGCCGCATAATCGGTGCGGTGGTGAAGGGTGACCGGCGCCACGGTGCCATGCTGCGAAAGGGCGACGGCCGCCTCGCTGGTGATCTTGGCCTTGGGCGTCGCGGCATTGACGACAAAGATGAGCGGCTTGCCCGCGCGCTCGCACAGATCAACCGTGGCACCCACGGCGCGCAGATCATGCGGGCTCGGACGGGTCGGCACGACAATCAGTTCGGCGACCGATATGACGCTCTGAATAGCCATGGTGATAGCCGGCGGGGTATCAATCACCGCCAGCTTGAAGCCCTGCTGCCGCAGAATATCGAGGTCAGAGGCGAGGCGCGCGACCGTTGTCTGGGCAAAAGCGGGATATTCGCTCTCGCGCTCATTCCACCAATCGGCAAGGCTGCCCTGCGGATCGATATCGATCAGCACAACAGGCCCTGCTCCGGCGAGCTGGGCCTGAACGGCGAGATGGCCGGAAAGTGTAGTTTTCCCCGACCCACCTTTCTGTGAGGCCAATGCTAGAACGCGCAAAACCCGGTCCCCTTTGGATGCAAGGCGGCATTAATCGGGACAGCTTCTTCCACTTGCGCCCTAAAATCTGGTTAACAGCGCGTGTGGTCTCGGGACGTCGGACCGTGATTGCGCTAACGGTGGGTTCACCATTTGCGTGCTAGAAAATCGGACCAATTCTCCGATAGTCTTTGCACGGGACCGACCAGTCATGACCAGCCGTATCCTCCCCGCCTTCCTGATCGGCGCTGCATTGTGCAGCATGGCAGCCGTGCCGAGCCGGGCCGATGTGCTCGCCGGCGTCAATGCCTGGGAGGCCGGCGACTATGCCCGGGCGATCCGCGAATGGCGGCCCATGGCCGAAGCGGGCGATGCCGACGCGCAGTTCAATCTGGGCCAGGCCTATAAGCTGGGTCGCGGTGTGCCGCAGGATCTGGCGCAGGCCGCCGACTGGTTCGGTCGCGCCGCGCGGCAGAATCATCTGCAGGCAGCCGATAATCTCGGCCTCGTCCTCTATGACATGGGGCAAAAGGGCGATGCCCTGCCCTGGCTGCAGCAATCGGCTGACCGGGGCGAACCGCGCGCCCAGTTCGTGCTGGCTGCCGAACTGTATAATGGCGAGCGCATGTCGCGGGATCTGCCGCGCGCCTATGCGTTGATGAAGCGCTCTGCCGATGCCGGCCTGCAGCGCGCCGCCGCCGCCCTGGTGCAGATGGATTCAGCGATCCCCATGGAACAGCGCCGCCAAGGCCTTGCGCTCGCCGAAGCGATGGAGGTGAGTGAGGGTCAGGCACGGCTTGCCGCGATGACAGCCGGCGCACCGCCAAGGCGCCCCGCTCCGCCGGCCACTGTTCGCACAGCGGATGTACCCCCTTCGGCAGCCGGGACAAGCTATGCACCCCCGCCGGTTGACCCTGCACCGCCGGTGACCGGGCAACCAACGCGCATGGCAGGCATGCCGCCATCAGGGCCCGCACCGGCCGCAACAGGCAATGACGGGTTGCTGCCCGGCCTGTCGGCAACGCGCGGCAGCGGAGTAGCCCCCGCACCAGCCACCGCCCCGACACGCGCAACGCGGCCTGCAGCCCCGGCCGCCACTGCCCGTAGCGGCGCATGGCGCATCCAGCTCGGCGCGTTCAGCACCCGCGCACGCGCAGAGGCGCTCTGGCGCAATGTGACTGGTCTGATTCTGGGCGCGACGCCGGATTATGTCGCTGCCGGTAATGTCATCCGCTTGCAGGCCGGCCCTTATGCCAGCCGCGCCGAAGCCGAGCGCGCCTGCGCCGCAGTCCGCCCGGCACCCTGTTTCCCGGTCAGCCGCTGAGGCCCGATACCCATTCGGCGCGCGGGACACCGAGCGCATAGAGAAGGCTGGTGTGATCGCCGGCGCGGATCGCGGCATCCGCTGCGGCGACAGCCTTGGCGTGGCCGTGATAGGCGATGCCGAGGCCGGCGGCGGCAATCATCGGAATATCATTCGCGCCATCACCCACCGCTATGCAGTCGGCCATGGTGGCACCGAGAGCGGCGGCTTCGGCCTCCAGCGTGACACGCTTGGTTGCACTGTCGACAATCGGTTCAATCACCTGACCAGTCAGCCGGCCGCCCTCAATCTCCAGCACATTGGCGAGCGCGCGCTGAAAACCGATCATCGCCGCCACGGGGTCGGTAAAGCGCGTGAAGCCGCCCGAAACGAGGACGCAGCGGGTGCCGCGCGCGCCCAAGGTTCGGATCAGAGTCTCCGCCCCCGGCATCGGTCGCACCCGTTCCGCCAAACATTGTTCGATCACCGCTTCGTCTAGCCCGGCCAGACAGGCGACGCGTTCGCGCAGGGCCGCGGCGAAATCCAGTTCGCCCTGCATCGCCCGCTCTGTAATCGCCGCGATCTGGGGCTTGATACCGGCATAGTCGGCAAGCTCGTCGATGCATTCGACACTGATCATCGTCGAATCCATGTCCGCGACGAGCAGGCGGGGAAATGGCGCGTCAGCCGGGCGGATGATGACGTCTGCTTGGGGCAACAGGGTTTCGAGCGTGGTGCGGAGCTGATCGGCAACGCCGGCGATCAGCCCGATTTGCACCGCAATACCGTCCGTCACCGGACCAGCCTTGCCGCCTATTGCATCACAAGCTGCGGAAATATCTCCCGCGGCCAAGCCCTGCGGTGCTACGAGTGTCGCGATGAAGTCTGCCATGTCACCTCTGCCAAGCGTTGCGCTCATCGCAGGGCCAACCGCCAGCGGCAAGAGCGCATTGGCGATCGCCCTTGCCCGGGCCCTGCGGACGGCGGGGCGAGAGGCGCTGATCATCAACGCCGATGCAAGCGGCGTGTATCGCGACATTCCGATCCTGTCCGCACAGCCGAGCCGCGCCGATCAGGCCGACGTGGCGCACGCGCTGGTCGGCCACATCGATGCGGCGGAAAATTGCAACGCCGCCCGCTGGGTAGAGGAAGCGCGCGCCGCGATCGATGCGGCGACCGCAGAGGGCATCATCCCGATCATCGCCGGGGGGACGGGCCTGTATATCAAGACATTGCTGGAAGGCATCGCACCGGTTCCGGATATTCCGCCAGAGGTGCGCGAGGAAGCCCGCGCCCTGCCCGTCGCCGATGCCCACGCGCAGCTGGCAAGGCTGGATCCGGTGTCCGCCAGCCGCCTCCGGCCGACGGACACCACGCGCGTGCAACGGGCGCTGGAAGTGGTGCTCGGCACCGGCAAGCCATTGACGCATTGGCAGCAACAAAATGTCGGCGGCATCGCAGAACGCATTGATCTGACGCCTTTGATCCTGCTGCCGCCGCGTGACTGGCTGCGCGCGCGGTGCGACACCCGGCTTGAGGCCATGGGCAAAGCGGGCGCGCTGGAAGAGGTGCAGGCATTGCTCGCGCGGCGATTGGACCCCGCCCTTCCTGCCATGCGCGCCATAGGGGTTCCCGAATTTGCCGCGCATCTCAGCGGGTCATGCAGCTTGGCGGAAGCTCTGGTTCAGGCCCAGGCCGCCACGCGCCAGTTCGCCAAACGGCAGTACACCTTTTTTCGCGGACAGTTTCCGGCGGAATGGGAGCGCCTCGACAAGGAACTAAATGATAGTCTGATTGACGAATTAGCAATTAAATTACGTGATAGGTTGTTGACAGGATAGATTCTGCCGCCTATCCGGCCCCGCCACCGGGTGGTATGAACCTTCGCCCGGCGGGTCATGCCGACGAAACCCTCACGGCAGCCTTTTGGACCATGCGAGACCAGCGATGACTGCCCCTTTCCCTGCCCCAGCAACCATGAACGATGCCGCCGAGATGTCGGGCGCGCAGATCATCGTGCAGGCGCTGGTGGATCTCGGCGTCGATACGGTGTTCGGCTATCCGGGTGGCGCAGTCCTGCCGATCTATGACGCGCTGTTTGAGCATCCGCAGATCACGCATATCCTCGTCCGGCACGAGCAGGCGGCGGCGCATGCGGCGGAGGGTTATGCCCGTTCGACTGGCAAACCCGGCGTTGTCCTCGTCACCTCCGGCCCCGGCGCAACCAATGCGGTCACCGGCATCACTGATGCGCTGATGGATTCCATCCCGATGGTGGTGCTGACCGGGCAGGTGCCGACCACATTGATCGGGACAGACGCGTTCCAGGAATGCGATACCGTCGGCATCACGCGCCACTGCACAAAGCATAATTATCTGGTGATGGACCCCGCCCGGCTCGGCCCTGTGATCCATGAGGCATTCCACATCGCCACCCACGGCCGCCCCGGCCCGGTGGTGATCGACATTCCCAAGAATGTGCAGGTCGCGACCGCGCCCTATATCGTGCCCGAGCAGATCGAGCACCGCAGCTATCGCCCGCAGGTCGAGCCCGATAGCGAAGCCATCGCCAGCGCGCTGGCGCTGATCGCAAGCGCGCGCCAACCCATCTTTTACACCGGCGGCGGCGTCATCAACGCTGGCCCGGAAGCCAGCACCCTCTTGCGCGAGCTGGTCGAGCTCACTGGCGCGCCGGTCACGTCGACACTGATGGGCCTCGGCGCTTTCCCGGCTAGTGATGAGAAATGGCTCGGCATGCTTGGCATGCATGGCACCTATGAAGCCAATATGGCGATGAACCGTGCGGACCTTATCATCGCGGTCGGTGCGCGTTTCGATGACCGGGTAACCGGCCGGCTCGATGCCTTTTCGCCGCATTCGAAAAAGATCCACATCGATATCGACCGCAGCTCGATCAACAAGATTGTGGCAGCCGATGTTTCCGTGGTCGGCGATGCAGGCCGCAGCCTTGCCGCGTTGGTCGCGGGCTGGAAAGCCGCAGGGCACACGCGCAAGGATCTCGGCGAATGGTGGCGGCGCATCGAAGGCTGGCGCGCGACCCGCTGCCTCGACTTCCCCGAGGATAAGGCACCCGAAGCGGAGATCATGCCGCAGCGTGCGGTCAAGGCACTCTATGAGGCCACCCGCCATCTCGATCCGATCATCACCACAGAGGTCGGCCAGCACCAGATGTGGGCGGCGCAGCATTTCGGTTTTGAGGAACCGAACCGCTGGCTGACCAGCGGCGGGCTCGGCACCATGGGCTATGGCTTTCCTGCCGCCAACGGCGCGCAAGTGGCTTTCCCCGACCGGCTGGTGATCTGCATCGCGGGCGAAGCGAGCCTGCAGATGAACATCCAGGAAATGGGCACCTGCGCGCAGTACCGCCTGCCGGTGAAGATCTTCATCCTCAACAATGAATGGATGGGGATGGTGCGTCAGTGGCAGGAACTGACCTACGAAAGCCGCTATTCCAACAGCTATTCGGACAGCCTGCCCGACTTTGTGAAGCTGGCGGAGGCCTATGGCTGGACCGGCCTGAAGGTCGATCGGCTGGGTGATCTCGATGCGACGATCAAGACGATGATCGAAACGCCGGGGCCGGTGATGGTCGATTGCCGCGTCGCAAAACTCGCCAACTGCTTCCCGATGATCCCGTCGGGCGCAGCGCACACTGACATGCTCCTCCAGGCCGCCGAAGTGACTGGCACGATGGACGACGAAGCAAAGGCGCTGGTCTGACATGAAAATCACCCAGCAAAAGGCCGAGCGGCACGTTCTGGCCGTCACCGTCGACAATGAGGCGGGCATCCTTGCGCGGATCGCCGGGCTGTTCTCCGCGCGCGGCTATAATATCGAGAGCCTGACGGTCGCGGACATCAGCGCCGACCATGCCTTGAGCCGCATCACCATCGTCACCAGCGGGCCGCCGGCGGTGATCGACCAGATCATCGCCCAGCTCGACCGGCTGGTGCCGGTGCATAGCGTCATCGACCTCACCGAAACCGGCGCACATGTCGAACGCGAGCTCGCGCTGGTTAAGGTCGCGGGCACGGGGGAAAAGCGCATCGAGGCGCTGCGCATGGCCGATGTGTTCCGCGCCAAGGTGGTCGACACCACCCTCACCAGCTTTGTTTTCGAAATCACCGGCACGAGCGACAAGGTCGACAGCTTCATCGCGCTGATGCGCGAATGCGGGCTGGTTGAGGTCGGCCGCACCGGCGTGGTCGCCATCGGGCGCGGGTCCGAAGGGGGCTAGAGTTAGTGCCCCTGCGAAGGCAGGGGCCCATCACCAAGACTTTCAGCTGAGCCCCTGCCTTCACAGGGGATCAGGAAACACAGGGCAGGAACTACCAATGCAAGTCTATTACGACGCCGACGCCGATCAGACCCTCATCAAGGACAAGAAGGTCGCGATTGTCGGCTATGGCAGCCAGGGCCATGCCCATGCGCAAAATCTGCGCGACAGCGGCGTCAAGGAAGTGGTCGTCGCACTCCGCGCCGGTTCGGCGACTGCCGCCAAGGCCGAGGCCGCCGGTTTCCGCGTGCTGAACAATGCCGATGCCGCCGCCTGGGCCGATGTGGTGATGATCCTCGCGCCGGACGAGCATCAGGCGAAAATCTATTATCAGGACATCGAACCGCATCTGAAGGCCGGTTCCGCCCTCGCCTTCGCGCACGGGCTCAACATCCACTTCGGCCTCATCGAAGCGCGCCCTGACCTCGATGTCATCATGATCGCGCCCAAGGGCCCCGGCCATACGGTGCGCAGCGAATATCAGCGCGGCGGCGGGGTCCCCTGCCTGATCGCAGTGGCGCAGGAAGCCACCGGTGACGGCGCTTCGGCACGCGGCAATGGCTATGCCAAGGCGCTCGCTTTGTCCTACGCCAGCGCGGTCGGCGGCGGGCGCTCCGGCGTCATCGAAACCACCTTCAAGGAAGAGTGCGAGACCGACCTGTTCGGCGAGCAGGCGGTGCTGTGCGGCGGCATCACCCACCTCATCCAGGCCGGGTTCGAAACGCTGGTCGAAGCCGGCTACGCGCCGGAAATGGCCTATTTCGAGTGCTTGCACGAAACCAAGCTGATCGTCGATCTGCTCTATGAAGGCGGCATCGCCAACATGCGCTATTCGATCAGCAACACGGCGGAATATGGTGACATCACCACCGGCCCGCGCATCATCACCCCGGAAACCAAGGCGGAGATGAAGCGCGTGCTGGCCGATATCCAGTCGGGCCGCTTCGTAAAGGCGTTCGTGCTCGACAATCAGGCCGGCCAGCCCGAACTGAAGGCCGCCCGCAAGGCCGCCGCAGCGCACCCGATCGAACAAACCGGTGCAAAGCTGCGCGCGATGATGCCGTGGATCGCCAAGAACAAGCTGGTGGACAAGGCGAAGAACTGACGCTTCGCCATCCTCTCCACGCATGACCAAGGCCGGCCGCGCAATTTTCTGCGCGCCGGCCTTGCATCATGGGACATTTTTGAGCAAAGACTGCGGCATGCGCGGTAACGCCCTTCTTCTGCTGCGACTTCCACGCCCCCGGGCGTGACCTGTCGGCTGCGCGCCTGATCGCCGCCGACGGAAACGGTCGGGGGGTGACGAGAGACCAGCAGCAACCACGCAGAAGAAGCCATTCCCATGACTATGCTCACTGACCCTTCGGTCAAATATCGCCCTTTCCCGCAAGTGCCCCTGCCCGACCGCCAATGGCCGGCGCGCACCATCACCCATGCGCCGATCTGGCTGTCGACCGACCTGCGCGACGGCAACCAGTCGCTGATCGACCCGATGGATGCCGACAAGAAACGGCGCTTCTTCGACATGCTGGTGCGCATCGGCCTCAAAGAGATTGAGGTCGGCTTTCCCGCATCGGGCGCGACCGATTTCGATTTCATCGCCGGCCTTGTCCGCTCGGGCGCCATCCCGGACGATGTGACGGTGCAGGTGCTCACCCAGGCGCGCGAAGACCTGATCGCCACCAGCTTCGACAGCCTCGAAGGCGCGAAAACCGCCATCGTCCACCTCTACAATGCGGTCAGCCCGGCCTGGCGCCGGATCGTATTCGGCATGGAAAAGGCCCAGGTGAAGGCGATTGCGCAGGATGGCGCACGGATGTTGCGCGACAATGCGGCGCGCCTGCCCGGCACCAAATGGCGCTTCGAATACAGCCCGGAGACCTTCTCGACCGCCGAACTCGATTTCAGCCTCGAGGTCTGCGAGGCGGTGATGGACATCCTCCAGCCGACCGCGGATGACCCGATCATCCTCAACCTCCCCGCGACGGTAGAGGCGGCGACGCCCAACATCTATGCCGACCAGATCGAATATTTCTGTCGCAACCTGCCGCGGCGGGAAACGGCGCTGATTTCGCTCCACACCCACAATGACCGGGGCACCGGCGTTGCCGCGGCAGAGCTCGGCCTGCTCGCCGGGGCGGACCGCGTGGAAGGCTGCCTGTTCGGCAATGGTGAGCGTACGGGCAACGCCTGCCTCGTCACACTCGGCCTCAATTTATATACGCAAGGCGTTGATCCGAAATTGGATTTTTCGGACATCGATCGGATCATTTCGACCGTCGAGCATTGCAACCAATTGCCCGTCCACCCGCGCCATCCCTATGGCGGGGAACTGGTCTACACCGCCTTTTCCGGCAGCCATCAGGACGCGATCAAAAAGGGGTTTGCCGCGCAAGCCACGCGCAACGATCGGTTGTGGGAAGTGCCCTACCTCCCCATTGATCCGGCTGACCTTGGCCGCACCTATGAAGCGGTGATCCGCGTCAATTCGCAATCGGGCAAGGGCGGCATGGCCTGGGTGCTCGAACAGGATTTCGGGCTGAAACTGCCCAAGCGCCTGCAGGCCGATTTCAGCCGCCATGTGCAGGACATGGCCGACCGCGAAGGGCGCGAACTGATGAGCGCCGACCTGTGGGCCGCATTCGACGCCGCCTATCTCGCCGAGGATGGCCGCCGCTTCCGCCTGATCGAATGGCAGGAGAATCATGCGGGAACCGATCGTATCTTCGTCGGCGAAATTGCGGTTGATGGAGAGCGGCAGCGGCTGGCCGGGCGCGGCAACGGCCTGATGTCGAGCGTCATCGCCGCGCTCGCCGAAGCAGGCGGCCCCGCGCTCGACATCGCCGACTATAGCGAACATGCCATCGGCACCGGCGCCAGCGCCCGCGCCGCCGCCTATGTCGAATGCCGCACCACGGATGGCCGCAGCATCTTCGGCTGCGGCATTGATGAGGATGTGGCCACCGCCAGCGTGCGCGCCATCCTCAGCGCCGCGAACGGGGTGTAACGGTCCGGCATATCGCCGCACGACAGGAAGAAGGCGGGGTCACCGGCTGTGCCGGTGGCTAGCCAACATGCTGTTCGGGAGGACGACCGCGATTGACCAATTCCATGATCGCGTCGCTGTTGGCGTCGATATAATCGGACGTGCACCCTGCCTCCGCGAGCTGACGCTCAGCCGCCAATGACGATGCCTCATTTGCCGCTGCAACGTGGGGGGCTGGGTTGCGGGCATCCGGGTCCCCGATAGTGCGATTGAGCGACTCCGTCATGATCCGGGCGCAAATCTCCGGCGTCGGGACATTGGCTTGGGCACGCACAGACGACGCATTAGCCGCAGCAGACGCATAGGACGCGGTCTCCGATGCAACAGCGGCATCGGCCGCTGCCTCGGTCGAGACACTTTCCTCGCCGCTCAATAATCCACTGAACCCGATAGCCACAGCAAGCAGGATGATGGCTGCGGCGGTCGCCACGGTCTTCAACATTGCGCGAACTCCTCTGATCTCGCGCCACACCCAATAGCGATGACCCCTTAAGAATCGGTGCCAGCAACCCCGTCCGCCGCACCCTCTTGTCATACCGGGCGAGCTTCCGGATCGACATTGAGCAGCCGGGATCTGATCAACCCGGTACGCATAACTCGGGACCCGGCTTCCCCGCGCGCGCTCAATCAAATCTTGGCGCCTTCGCGTGACCCTCTCTCTTCGCTTCTCCTGATTGTCTCCGGGCCTTGGCGTCTTTGCCCCCGCTGTCCTACAGCTCACCATATAGGTTATATTGCTATCCTTTTGCTAACGGCAAAGGTTTGCCTCATGTTCTCCACCTGCCCCGACCGTCGCGACATCCTGCCTGGCAACCCCTATCACTGGAGCCTCCCGCGCCAGCGCGCCTTTCTGGAGCATTTCGCCACTACCGGCTCCGTCTCGCGCGCGGCGGCGCATGTCGGGGTCAGTCCGCGTGCCGCCTATGCCCTGCGCCACCGGCGTGACGGGCTGTTGTTCGCGGTTGGCTGGGGCGCGGCGGTGTTGCTCGCCCGCCTGCGCCTCGCCGATCTCCTACTCGAACGCGCGATTGACGGGGTTGAGGAGGTGGCGGTGCGCACCGGCTCACCGGAGGATGGCTCGGCCGAAATCCGGCGACGCAAATATGACGGGCGGCTCGGCATGGCGCTGCTGACGCGGCTCGACCGGATGGCCAGTGATGCCGTCGAAGCGGATCCGCTCGATGCTGCACTCCACCGCGCGGTCGCGCAGGATTTTGAGAGCTTCCTCGACCGGCTGGCCCCGCCGCACGCGCAAGATGGCGATGCGCCGGGTGATACCGCGCCCGTTGCGGATGCTCCCTCCGACGCGCCCTCCATCACCCCCTCCGATGCCGAAGCGCGCGTCACCGCCTATCTTGCGGCGCAGGTGGATGGCGGCGGTCCGCTCGCCCGGCTCGCGCGGGAAAGTGGAATCCACTGTGAACTTGCGCAGAAAACCGCCATTCCGCAGCCCGATGATGGCAAGGCCGGCACGGCGTGGGCCCCGCCGCGACCGACCGAAGAACGGGCCCATGAGCTGCGGAGGCGCATCCACGACCTGCTCGACACGATTGAGGATCAGCGCGCCGCCGCCGGCCTCGCACCGATCGACATGGCACCGGCAGGTAATGATTTGGCCGCTGCGATGCATGAACTGGCCGGCCTGCCGGAAGGGACGCTCCTGCCCTTCACCCTGCTGCTACGCGAGGAATTTGCCCCCTATGGCGCGCAATGGCGGGGCATCGACCCGGCCGGTGTCGATCCGGACAGCGATGTTGCCCGGCTCTCGGCCCCGGACAACATCTACGCCTCGGTCGAAAGGCGCCGCGAAGACAGCATCAGGGGCCGGATCGACAGGCTGACGGCGATCGGCAAAGCACGGGCTGTACCGCTCAGCCAAGAGGCGGGCGTGGAGGCCGCGGTGGATGATCGGACCGGGTGACGGCCACCCCACCCCTTGCACGCCTTTCCGTTTACGTTAGGGTGAAGCAATAACAACATGGCAGGAAGGATCCTCGCATATGGCCCGCAAAGCACTCCCCGCGATTTTTGACCGTTTGCGCCTGCCGGTGATCGGATCACCGCTGTTCATTATCTCCGGGCCTGATCTGGTCATCGCGCAGTGCAAGGCAGGGATTGTCGGGTCCTTCCCCGCGCTCAACGCGCGGCCGCAGACGATGCTCGACGAATGGCTGCACCGCATCACCGAAGAACTGGCCGCTTGGGACCGGGACAATCCCGACAAGCCTTCCGCGCCCTTTGCGGTCAACCAGATCGTTCACAAGTCGAACGACCGTCTGCTCGCCGACCTCGCCACCTGCGAGAAGTGGAAGGTGCCGATCACCATCACCTCGCTCGGCGCGCGTGAGGAACTGAACCAGGCCGTTCACGGCTGGGGCGGGATCACCCTGCATGACGTGATCGATGATCGCTTCGCCAGGAAGGCGATCGAAAAGGGCGCGGATGGCCTCATCCCCGTCGCTGCGGGCGCTGGCGGCCATGCCGGCACCCTCTCCCCCTTCGCGCTGATGCAGGAAATCCGCGCCTGGTTTGACGGGCCGGTTGCCTTGTCCGGCGCCATCGGCTGCGGCCGCTCGATCCTCGCCGCGCAGGCGCTGGGTGCGGACTTCGCCTATATCGGCAGCGCCTTCATCGCCACTGAAGAGGCCAATGCCGTCGAAGGCTATAAGCAGGGCATCGTCGAAGGGCGGGCGCAGGATATCGTCTATTCCAACCTGTTCACCGGCGTGCACGGCAATTACCTGCGCGGATCGATCGAAGCCAGTGGCCTCGATCCCGACAATCTGCCCGAAGGCGACCTCAAGACCATGAACTTCGGTTCCGGTGGCAATACCGAGGCCAAGGCGTGGAAGGACATCTGGGGTTCGGGCCAGGGCATCGGCATGATCGATGCCGTGCAGCCGGTCGAAGCCTTGGTGAGCCGGTTCGAGCAGGAATATCACACCGCTTATTCGGAGCTGTCAGGCGCAATCCGGCGGCGCTGACCCTCGGACCGCAAGGCCAGCGTCAATCGCTGCGTCGAGCGCGCCATAATCCGCGAACAGGTGCATAGGATCGCGCCGGTTGAGCAGGATCAGGCGCGGCGCATCTCCGGCAAGGATGGCTGCCAACGCCCTCTGTAGCCGGATGAGCCGCCGCGCCGCCTGCCGCGCGCCGATATGGTCACGCTGAGACATTGTTCCATTCTGGACAATGAAAGCCGGGCTAGATTTCGACCTGACTACCCAGTTCGACGACACGGTTGGTGGGCAGACGGAAGAACTCCATCGCACTTTCCGCGTTGCGCAGCATCCAAGCGAACAGCTTTTCCCGCCAGATCGCCATGCCCGGATTGGCCGAGGCAAGCAGGGTCTGGCGCGACAGGAAGAAGCTGGTTTCGATCATCTTGAATGGCGGGCCACACAGTTTGACGCTGTTCAGTGCCTCCGGAACGTCCGGCGTCTGCATAAAGCCGTAGCGCAGGATGACGCGGTAGAAACCCTGGCCGAGATCTTCGCACTCGGCCCGCTTATCCTCATCGACATAGGGCACGTCACGGATCTGCACGGTCAGCAAAATGATGCGCTCGTGCAGCACCTTGTTATGCTTGAGGTTGTGGAGCAGCGCAGGCGGCACGCCGCTTGCCGCCGAGGTCATAAACACGGCTGTCCCAGCGACGCGCTTGGCACTGCCTGCAGCGCTTTGAATGAACAGCGGGACCGGCATACTGCCCTCTGCCAGCCGGTCCTGCATCAGCTTGCGCCCGGTCGCCCAAGTGGTGAGTAGCGTGAAAGCGAAGATGGCAACGATCAGCGGGAACCAGCCGCCATCCGGAATTTTCAGCAGGTTCGCAGAGAGATAGGCAATGTCGATCAGGAAGAAGATGCCGCCGACAAGGGCAACACGCCACATCGGCCACAGCCACACCTTGCGCATCAGGAACACGATCAGGCAGGTGGTGATCAACATCGTCCCGGTCACGGCGAAGCCATAGGCCGCGGCCAGATTGGTCGACTTCTGAAACGACAGGACCAACAGGATCACCAGCACCATCAGCGCCCAGTTGACCATCGGGACATAGATCTGGCCCGCTGCAGAGGCGCTGGTGTGCGAAATGCGCAGACGCGGCATATATCCAAGCTGCACCGCCTGCTGAACGACCGAATAGGCGCCGGTGATCAGCGCTTGGCTGGCGATGATCGTTGCCATCGTTGCCAGAACCACGAGCGGCAGGCGCACCTCTTCCGGAGCCATCAGGAAGAAGGGGTTGGCCGCAGCTTCCGGCGAGTTAAGCAGCAGCGCGCATTGCCCGAGATAGTTGAGCAGAAGCGACGGGAACACGACGTACAGCCAGGCAATGGAGATGGGCTTGCGGCCGAAATGCCCCATGTCTGCATAGATCGCCTCCACACCGGTTACGGCGAGCACGACCGAACCCAGCGCAAGAAACGCGAACAGCGGATCGCGAATGAAGAAATCGACTGCATAATAAGGGGAGAGGGCGATCAGGACTTCGGGCCGGGTGACCAGATGCGTGATGCCCAGCACCGCCAGCGTCAGGAAATAAAGCAGGATGATCGGTCCGTAGAAGCGGCTGAGTGCTGCGGTCCCGCGCGATTGAACCACAAACAACCCCACCAGCAGGCCCACTGCAACCGGCAGCACCAACGGCTGGAGGCTGGCTTCGACAACGGTGAGTCCCTCAACCGCAGAGAGCACGGAAATGGCGGGCGTGATGATCGCGTCACCAAAGAACAGCGCTGTGGCCACCACGGCAAGAACCGCGATTGTCGTGGTTCGTGTGCCATCCGTTTGCCGGGTAATGAGCGCGAGCAATGCCAGGCTGCCGCCTTCGCCCTTGTTGTCGGCCCGCATCACCGTCAGCACATATTTGAACGTAACGATAATCAGCAACGTCCAGAAAACGAGGCTCAGGACCCCGTAAACATGGACCAGATCCACAGGCATCGGACGGTGGCCGGCAAAAGTTTCCTTGAGCGCGTAGAGGGGCGAAGTCCCGATATCGCCGAAGACCACGCCAATTGCGCCGATCGTCAGCTTGGCCAAACCGTCACTGTTGTGGGTTGGTCCAAGACTGTCGAGCGCGGCATCACCGGCGGTGTTGATATCACCGCCCCGTTGGTCTTGCTGTGCGGTCATGCCGCGACTCCGCAGAATATCGCCCGATCAGGCCGGGCGGGCGCGCCTATCACGCGCCGCGCCATGCTTCAATTGCCTTGTGCAGGGGCGGCTGGAACCGCAGAATTCTGGACCGGACCAGCCACAGGCGGTGGCAGCTGAGACAGGCTCATTGTCAGATCCTCCCGCCAGGGGGCATCAGGCGGGCTGCGATCAAGCAACTGCTGCCAGACGCGGCGCGCACCTTCGAAATCGCCACTTTGAACCAGCCCAAGGCCAGTGAAATAGGCTGGCGCGGGATGAGCAGGGTTGATCGCCGCTGCACGGTCAAACGCCATCCCCGACGCAGGGGTCATCGAACCGCCCGCATGCGCCACCAGAGCGCTGCCATAGCCGATCCAGAGATCGGCATTATCAGGGTAACGGCGCAACGCTTCCTGCAGCAGGCGCGCTGCCGATCCGGTGCGCCCCCCCCGCATCAGACCATCCGCCATGCCCAGCCATTGCGCGGCATCGCCTTCGCTGCCGCCCATAACCCCGCGCAGGTCGCCCAATTCCTCGCCAAAGCCCTCAGGCTCGGCAGATTCAACAGTGGAGCTGGCCACATTGGGGCTGCCCACCAGCAGATAGCCTACCAATCCAAGGACAATGGCCGCCGCGACCGGTGCGCGTGCAACCGCCCCGAGCCTGCCGCCGAACTGAAGGGCCGCCCATGTGACAGCCGCAATCAGCAACACCAGAAGAAGTGTGGTCATGCTGGTGTTTCCTTTTCGGTATCCGGAGCGCGCTTCAGGCGCCCCAGCACCAGCCAGCCGCCGAACAGCAGCGCAAGCAGCGGGGCGACGAACAGCAGGAACGTCTCCGGCCCAAGCGGCGGATCATAGGTCACCCACGCGCCATAGCGATCAACCAGCCATGAGCGGACCTGATCCGGGGTTTCCCCCGCCGCAATACGTTCACGCACCTGACTGCGCATATCACCGGCAAGCGGGGCATCGGAATCGGCAATCGACTGGCCTTGGCAAACCAGGCAGCGTAGTTCGTGCATCAGTTCACGCGCCTGCTCTTCCTTCACCGGATCATCGATCTGCTTATAGGCATAGGGCGCAGGGGGCAGGCCTGATTGGCCGTGCGCCGGCGGCGGCGCAAGCATGGCGCCCAAGGCAACAATGACGGCAACCAGCCAGGCGAGAAAGCGGATCATCGTTCCATCCTCTCCAACCGCGCGACAATCTCCGGCACCATCTCTGCCGTGACGACGCCTTGGATCTGTTCGCGAATGATGCCGTCACCATCGACAAGGAAAGTCTCAGGAACCCCCGAGGAACCGAGCGCGATTTGCACCGCGCTCTGCTGATCGGCGCCGATACCGACAAAGGGATTGCCATGGTCGGCAAGGAAACGGGCCAGATCCTCCGGCCGGTCGCGGATGGCGATGCCTTCGATGATGACGCCGCGATCACGCAGAGCTTCAAGCTGGGGCGCTTCAACCCGGCAAGGGATACACCAACTGGCGAAGATGTTGATGAGACGTGGCTTGCCATCACTGAACTGGCGGCTGGAGACGCCCGGCTGGCCCGGCATGGCAGGAGGCAGATCGAATTCAGGAACGGGCTTATCAATCCATCGCGATTCGACGAGGCGGCTTTCCCCGCCCGAGGACAAGCCCCACCAGATTAGGACACCGAGGCTGAGCACCAGCGCGAAGGGCAGCCACAGCACCCAGCTGGACCGGGCAGGCTTGTCCGCTTCTGAGGTCATGCCGCTGCCTTGTTCCCGCGGAAGGTCCGCAGCGGCTGAATGCGGCCGATAAGCGACAGGAGACCGCCCAGAGCGATAAGACCGCCACCAGCCCAAATGAACCAGACCAAAGGCTTCCACCACAGTCGCAGCTGCCAGCGTTCACGACCTTGCTCATCGCGCCCGGCAGACTGGCCAAGCACGGCATAAAGCTGACCATTCCAGACGGTTTTCAGCGCTGCTTCATTGGTTTCCGTCTGCGGCTGATTGAAGGTGCGGGCCTGCGGGCGCATGGTTTCCACGTCGCTATTGCCACGCTGGACATCGAGCACCGCTTCGACTGCGGTCCAGTTTGGGCCGACAACAGGGCGGACATCGGTGAGGCGGACCCGCCAATTGGCAACTTCCACTGTTTCACCGACACGCACCGCGGCCAGCCGTTCCTTGATGAAGGCGCTTTCAGTCGCCATGCCGACCAGCGCAACCGCTACACCGAAGTGCGCAACGACCATGCCCCATACAGGAAGCGGTGTACGGCGCAGATTGCGACCGACAAGCGGCGCGAGGCTGACAATGCCGACCCCGACAGCCAGCGCAAGACCGAGCAAGGGAAGGATACCCATGCCGGGCGCAAAGATGAGGCACAGCACGATAGTGATCACGATCGCGCCGATCAGCAGCGGCGCCCATTTGCGGACCTTCGCGCCATCATCCTGCCGCCAGCGCAGCAGCGGCCCTAGCACCATCACCGCGACGAGCGGCAAGGCAAAGGCTGCGGTCCAGGGATTATAATAGGGCGGGCCTACCGAAATCTGTGAGCCCAGCGCCTCTGCGACAATCGGCGACATAGTACCGACGAGCACAATGACGAGAATCACCGAGAGCAGCAGATTGTTGAGGACCAGCGCGGCTTCACGGCTCATCCAATTGAACCGCTGGCTTTCCGCAACCGCGCCAACGCGCAGGCCGAACAGCAGCAGCGCACCGCCAATATAGAAGGCGAGCAACCCGAGAATGTACAAGCCGCGCTCCGGATCGACCGCGAAGCTATGAACACTGGTGAGCAGGCCTGAGCGTACGATGAAAGTGCCGAGCATCGACATCGAAAAGCCGACCACTGCGAGCATCAGCGTCCAGGTTCGCAGCGCATCGCGAGTGGCGGTGACACTCACCGAATGGAGCAGCGCGGTCGCCGCAATCCACGGCATCAACGAGGCATTTTCTACTGGATCCCAGAACCACCAGCCGCCCCAGCCGAGCTCATAATAGGCCCAATAGCTGCCAGCGACGATGCCGATCGTGAGGAATATCCACGACAACAGCACCCAAGGCCGCATCGCGCGGGCAAAGGCCGGGCCGACATCCCGCGTGATCATCGCCCCGACAGCGAAGGAAAAGGCGACCGACAGGCCAACATAGCCGAGGTAGAGCGTCGGCGGATGGAAAGCGAGGCCGGGGTCCTGCAATAAGGGGTTGAGCCCCAAGCCCTGTGGCGGCGCCGGAACAAGCCGCTTGAACGGGTTGGAGACAAGCAAAAGGAAGGTGAAGAAACCAAGCGCAAGGCTGGCCTGAGCCACCAACGTGGCCGTCAAGGTGCGGGCATCGAGCCGTTTTTCGAACAGGCCGACCATAGCACCGGCAAAGCCAAGGATGGTAAGCCAGAGCAGCATCGAGCCTTCGTGGTTCCCCCATGTGCCAGAGATGCGATAAATGAGCGGCTTATCCGAATGGCTGTTGCGGGCGATCAGATCGACCGACATGTCGGAGCGGACGAACAGCCAGATCAGCAGCAGGAAAGCGATCATCGTCAGCACGCCCTGCGCGATGGCAAGCGGGCGCGCGGCAACGATATGGCGCCCGCGCAGTTCGAAGATGCCGGCGACAATCTGAAGCAGCGCGAGGCCAGCCGCGATCCAAAGCATGGCATGGCCGAGTTCAGCGATCATGCTGCGTCGCCTTCTACAACCGTATCGCCGGCATTGAGGGGGATATGATCCATCTGCGGCGCCATGTAGCGCTCATCGTGCTTGGCGAGGATGCGGTCTGCCACGAAGGTGCCATCAGCGCGGAAGCGGCCATCGGCGACGGCTCCAGACCCTTCGGCAAACAGATCCGGCACAATGCCGGTGTAGCGAACCGGGACCACGGCCGTGCCATCCGTCAGGCGAAAAGCAATGGTGAGACCATCGGTTTGCCGCTCAATGCTGCCCCGTTCCACCACACCGCCGAGACGCACTTCCTCTCCCGGCGTGATGGTTGCCGCCTTGGCCTCTGCCGGCGTGAAGAAATAGGCCGCCTGATCGCGCAAAGCGAGCGTGGCGAGGAGCCCGGCACCAATGACGGCGACAAGGGCGACGACGGCGAGGATCAGTCGCTGCTGCTTTGGTTTCACGTTAGGTATCGCGTCCGCGCAAATCATCCGCGCGGCGCTCCGCCCGCCGCATCGCGATGTAGGAATGGATCAGAACGGCCATCGTCCCCACAGCGGTCACCGCATAAGCGGCAATTACGAAATCCCACTGGTCGTTCATGCAGTCCCCTTTGCCCGAAGCGCAGAGGCAAGTCGAGCGAAAGCGTGCGAATTGCTCCGCGAAATCAACCTTCGGCGGCGAGGCGGCGCAAGCGCGCCTCAACCTTCGCATCCGCAAGGATAGCGCGCATGCGCATCAGGACAAACGCACCGAATAACAGCGAAAATCCGAGCACGGTGAAACCGAGCGGCCAGAGCAACTCGGGTTCGATCGCGCTGCCGCCGGTGGTGATGCTCGCCGGCTGGTGAAGGCTGTTCCACCACACCACCGATCGATTGATGATCGGGATGTTGATGGCGCCTACAACGGCATAGATTGCCGCAGCACGGCTGATAGAGGCGCGTTCTTCCCCTTGGTTCACGAAGGCGATGAAGCCGAGGTAAAGAAAGAGCAGCACGAGCATAGAGGTCATACGCCCGTCCCATTCCCACCAGGTGCCCCAAGTGGGCTTGCCCCAGATCGATCCGGTCGCGAGGCAAATGGCGGTGAACAGTGCGCCGGGCACAGCAATGGCGCGGGCCGACACGCCGGCCAGCGGATGCCGCCACACGAGCTGCACGAGGCCCGCAATCGCGAGCGCCATCCACCCGCCCATGCCCAGCCACGCGGCAGGCACGTGGATATAGAGGATGCGCGCACTATCCCCCTGCCGCGCCTCTGGCGGGACGATGGCGAGGCCGGCGTAACAGCCCCACAGTATTGCGGCGAGGCCGATACCGAGCAAAGCCGGGGTGAGCGGGCGGGCGATCGACAGAAAGCGGGTCGGGTTGGCGAAGCGATGCATGGCGCGCGGCTTAGCCGCTCTTGCCGCGTCGCAAAAGAGGCTGCCCTATTTCGCTATTGCGAACTAATATCATTAGACTTAGCTATGCATCATTCCTGAGGAGAATGATCATGCGCCCTAGCCTGCCCGCAACCCTCGCCTGCCCCCGCCCGACGGAGTCACTGCACCCGGGTGCGCACCGTATGTTGATGGCGCTGCGATCAGCCGCTGCCTTGCGTGAACGCGGGCATGATCCGATGGAGCGCACAACGCGATGGCTGGGCAGTGAACGGCGCGCTGCGGCCTTTCTGGTCCTGCTCGCCAATGCCGGCGCGGCCTGGCCCGATCCTATTGCCGTCCACCGCATGTTTTGCCCGCGCCTGACCCCTGACGAAGGCCTGATCCTCGATTGTATCGCGCTGGCTGCATGCGAGGATCAGCCGCGATTCGACCGGCACACTCATGAAATGCTGGGCAGCGATGGGCGCGAGGCATTGTGGCGCGCGGCCTGCCGCTTCGTCGCCTGCTGCGGCGAGCGCTGATCGCTCAGCCGCGTCCGATCAGCTTCCGCGCCATTGCGTCGGCAACATCGCTGGCCGGGCGGTTGTTGGCGGCGCTTTCATCCCAGATGGCTTCGAGCCGTTCGGGGATGCGCGCAATGCGGCTTTCGACCTCCGAGCGCGAGCCTTGACCCAGATATTCGAGCGCGACATTGATGATGCCACCAGCGTTGATAACATAATCGGGCGCATACAAAATGCCGCGATCATGGATGCACTGGCCATCCGCGGCGATAGCGAGCTGATTGTTTGCGCCGCCCGCCACCACCGGCACCTTAAGCGCGCCAATGCTGTCCGCGGTCAGAATCGCGCCGAGCGCATTGGGGCTGAGCACGTCCGCCTCTACGGTCATGATCGCCGCGCTATCGACGAGATCGGCACCGAGTTCATCCGCAAGCGCCTTGGCGCGGGCGAGATTGACGTCCGCCAGCGTGAGGCGGGCGCCGTCTGCCGCGAGGCGGCGGGCCACACCGCCGCCGACACTGCCGACACCCTGAATGGCGACATGGACACCCTGTGCGCTATCCTTGCCAAGCCCGCGGCGGATGGCGGCACGGATGCCGAGATAAACGCCGAGCGCGGTCAGCGGACCGGGATCGCCGCCCGCTTCGCCACTCGCAACCGGAAGGCCGGAGACATGGCGAGTTTCGCGAGCGATGGCGACCATGTCAGCATCCGACATGCCGACATCTTCAGCGGTCACATAGCGGCCGCCCAGCGAATCGATGGCACGGCCGAAAGCGGCGAGCAGCTCCGGCGTCTTGGCGTCGGGATTATCGGCGATGATCACGGCCTTGCCGCCACCCATGGGAAGGCCAGCCATGGCATTTTTATAGCTCATCCCGCGCGAAAGGCGCAGCGCATCGGTTATCGCTTCCTGCCGATCGGCATAGGCCCAGAAACGGGCACCGCCGGCCGCCGGGCCGAGATGAGTCGAATGAATGGCAATAACGGCGGTGAGGCCTGATTCAGCATCGCGGAACAGGTGCACGCCCTCATGCTCATCAAAGTCGGGCAGATCCCATACAGAAGCCATCATCGCCATCCCGTGAAGCCGGCCTACGCGAGACCGATCGTTACCATTTCGCGCAATAATATAACCCGGCGCCGGAGTCACGCGCGAAGCTGACGGGAGAAATGGGGCGATCGACGGGGCTCGAACCCGCGACCTCCGGTACCACAAACCGGCGCTCTAACCAGCTGAGCTACGATCGCCACACGCCGGTAGCAGTGCCCGGCCAAGGCGCGCCCGATACAAGGGGCAGCGCGGACGGGCAAGGGAAAAGCGCGAACGGCACAGCGGGCTTTGCCTTGGCAAGACCGAGGCTGCTATGAGCTGCCCGCCATGCCTTATGACATGACCCTTTCAGGCGCGGACGCAACCGCCGCGCGGATCGCCGCCAGCCGGAGCGCGCGCAAGGTACCGATCCCGCACCTCCACCAATTCCTGTTGCCGGGATTTCTCTCCGCCAAGCAATGCGCCGGCCTGATCGAGCGGATCGACACCTGTGTGCGACCATCGACCATCACGGACGATACCGGCGATCCAGAATTCCGCACCAGCGAGACCGGAGACCTTGACCATAATGACCCGCTAGTGGCCGAGGTGGATGCAATGCTGAGCGCGCTGACCGGCATTGCCGCGCGGTTCAGCGAGCCATTGCAAGGACAGCGCTATGAGCCGGGGCAAGAGTTCAAGGCGCACACCGACTACTTCGAGCCGACCGGCGTCGATTACGAGGCGCACACCTGCGTATCCGGCCAACGCACATGGACGGCGATGGCCTATCTCAACACAGTTGAAGCCGGGGGTGCGACACGCTTTCCGCACCTCAACAAGATCCACCGGCCCGAACAGGGCAAGCTGCTGGTGTGGTGCAACCTCGACATCAACGGCAATCCCAACCCCTGGACGCTTCACCACGCCATGAAAGTGCGCAAGGGTCGGAAATATGTCATCACCAAATGGTACCGCGAACGGGAATGGCCTTGGGACTAGCTGCGTTCACCGCTCCAGCCGATAGTGGACGCTGAGCGTTACGCTGTTTGAGACCTGACCCGGCTGGACCGGGGTAGGCGCGGCAGCAGCATCCATCACCTCCATGCGCATCATAGGCATGGGCTGTGGCATGATCATGCCCTGCCCTTCGGTCAATGAGACTAGGCGGGCATGGGAATAGCCAGCGGCGCGGGCGTAGCGCGCAGCACGTTCACCCGCACGGCGCAAAGCGTTCTCGCGCGCGGTTTCCAAAACTGCATCGGGATTATCGAGGAAGAAATGCGGGCCATCGATGTTGGTGCCGCCGGATTCCACCAGCGCATCAATGAGCGTGCCAAGCCGGCCGATGTCCGCCGTGGTCACGCGCACCTGGTTCGAGACCTGATAGCCGATCAGGCGCGGAGGCTGGCCCTGTTCCTGCGGGCGATAGTCATATTGCGGCGAGAGGCTGATGCCGCTGGTCTGAATGTCGCGATCAGCAATGCCGCGCGCCTCCAACGCGCGAACCATCCGATCCATTGCCGCAGCATTTTGGCGCATCGCCTCGACAGCCGTGGTCGCCGTTGTGGTGACGCCGGCACCGATGCTGGCGCGATCAGGCGCTGCGCGCACCTCCTCCGTGATCGAGAACGCGATCAGCGGGGAATCGCGATCTTCTATATGCTGCATAGCGTGAGGGACGGCGGGGGCAGTTTGAGCAGCGGCTGCAAAAGGCGCGACGGCGATCGTTGAGGCGAGAAGCAGAGTCGGTATGCGCATCATTTGATCCTTTAGTCGTCCGTTACTGGACGCAACGCATGACGTGGCGCTGCGGATGCAACGCGCATTAAAGGGATTAAGGCTGTGCACCTGTCACGGCGCTGAACCTTTCATGCAGCAATGCGAAAGTCAGCGACCTGCGGGATCGAGCGGAACGATATCAAGAGCCGGCGGTGGCGCATCCTCAACAGACGGTTCGACGGTATCAGAGCCGGGCGCATCGGGCCCCTCGCCGCCCGGCGAGTCTTCGGCAATGCGCACCTGCATTTGGCGGATACCGCCGCCGGTATAGCGGAAATGCCAGGGCTCCGCTGCAATGCCTGCGGCATTGCCCGGCGGGAAGGACAAACGGAAGCCGAAACGGCCAGCGTTAGCCGCCAGCCAGCGCCCGACGCGGGTCTCGCCAAAGCAGGGTTCGACATGACAATCAGGCCGGTTCCTGTCCCCGAAATCGAGGCTGAGACCGGTGGCATGTTCAGAATAGCCCGGAGGAGCGACCCAATAGGCCTGCCCCGCATAGCCGCGCGTGGCAATCTTGCCCGGCGCGCAATAGAGCTGCGCCTGACGCGGCGGATCACGATGGCAGGACAGGCCGACAATGGCTGCGCCCAGCGCCGGATCCTCGGCACGCGCGGCGGCAAGCAGGGCGCGCAAAGGCTCAATCATCGAACCATGGATGCGGGCACAGCCCCCAGCGCCGAAGCCCGGCGGCGGAGCGATCAGCGCTGCATCGGGCGCAGCCGGATTGCGGCGGTGGCCGAACAGGGTCGCAGGCGCACCGGCGAGGACGGACAGGTCACCCTGACATAGCTTTTGCGCGAAGGCTTCTTCGGAATTGATGGGCTCGGGGAGATTATTTGCGACAGGCGCCGCTATTCCACCCGTAGTTCCGATGCCAGGGACATCGCCTTCGCCCCCTTCGCTCCAAGGCTCGCTGCCCTCGATGCCCGGCCAGTCGGCGACAAAGCCGCGCGGCTTGAAGGCGAGCCAAAGCACGACCCCGGCAAACAGCGCGAGGATGAGGAGAGCGACGATCAATCCCTTGCGGGGCACAGCCAACCTTTGCGGATTCTGAGGGTTAAGCGCTAATGATACGCCAGCGAGCTGGCTCATCCTCACCTAGAAAGATTCATCGCATTGCGAAAGCGGGAGATTGCCCAATGGCTTGGGCATGAGGCAATCGAGTGCCAGTCACACGCCATACCAGCGACCCATCCGGACAGCGCAAGCCGCGATGCCGTAGATGCCGTGCCCTTGCAATTTTTGCACTCCAAGCCCATAATCATTGGGCTACAGTCGCAATCGAACGGCATCGGGCGCTTTGCGGCACCTCTTCCTTCTCTCTGCAGCCGAAGCATCGTGCGCGTCATTCCGACACGCATTTCAAGAAGGAAGTCTCTATCATGAGCACCACCGGAACCGTCAAATTCTTCAATGCAGACAAGGGCTACGGCTTTATTGCTCCCGATGGCGGCGGCAATGACGCCTTTGTCCACATCTCCGCAGTCGAGCGCGCCGGCATGACCACGCTCCAGCAGGACCAGCGCGTTTCCTATGATCTGGAAGAAGACCGTCGCGGCAAGATGTCCGCGGTCAACCTCCAGCACGCTGACTGACCATCAAGCCCGGGGGCATGGCATCACGCCATGTCCCCTTTTTCTAGCTCCAATGGAGGCAGGCATGGCGCAACAGCCCAGCTATCGCGATCAGGCGGAAACCGCCCGGCTTGCTGCCGAGCGCGCCACCCTCGCCAATGTCAGGGACAATCACCTGCGGGCAGCCGCCGCATGGACCGAACTGGCCGATCGTAAAGATCTTACCGACAAGCTCCGCGCCGAACGCGAGCGCATCACGCACGAATCCTGAGCGCGTTGCGCCAGCCTATCACGATGATGGGAAAATGGCGCACCCGAAAGGATTCGAACCTCTGACCCCCAGATTCGTAGTCTGGTGCTCTATCCAGCTGAGCTACGGGTGCGCGTTGGAGCGGCGCTGATAGGAGCGGCGGGCGGGCCGCGCAACCCCCTTTTTTACGATGCCGACGAAGCCCTGACGACGCCGCAGCGCGCCTGGCTACGGATTGGATCAACGGTGGCTGCCTCAGCCGGATCAGCGAGCAGTACGCGCTGCAGCACGATGCCCTTGGGCGCCTTGAGCCGCACCACCTCCACCCCGGCAGGTACGGCCTGACCGGCGAGAGCGAGAACAACGCGCATCGGTTGGCCGGCCATCTGTTCGTCATTCTTGACGAACACGACATCGGTCCGGGCGTCGAACACGCTGATCGAGTTGTAGCGATCCGGCACCGGAACCGCCGTTACCTCCACCGGCCCTGCCGAAAGGTCGAACGGGCAGGTTGAATAAAGGAGATCAGGGCTAGGCCGCACAACGAACTGGCGGCGGGCATCGACCGGTGGCGAGTGGGTGAAGACATTCCACGGTGACTGGGTGGTAATGCGCTGGGTGGCGACCTCCATCAACGCATAGGGCGTCACTGACATGGCAAAAAACCATGAGCCAGCTGCACAGGCTGCACCGACAATGAGCGGAAGGATCCAGCGCGTCATGAGCGGCACTCCCCGCGAGTGATGGTGGGCAGACGTGCGGACCCCGGATCAGATGCGAGGCCCCCACGCGGACGATAGGTGCGCAAGGTGAGATCAAATTCACCGTCAGTGGCGGTAGGGATCCAATTGCCCTCCTGCTCGCCGGGGGAGACAGTGAAGGACCAATTGCCCGACGCATCCGGCGTGACAGCGGCACTGCCGACAGAATGGCGGTTCCAGCGGTTGACGATCAGCCAGCCTTCCGGATCATAAAGGGTGATGCTCCACCAGCGTGCCTCCATCGGGCCGCCCGCAACCGTATAGCTGCATTTGCCCGAAAGCGGTTCACCCGCACTGTCGGTGCGGGTGGTGAAATAGCGCGCTTCTTCCTTCGGGAGGGCGAGCAAGCCACGCAGCGCGACGACGGCGCGGGTCTGAAGATCGGTATTCTCCGTGCCAATATCGCGGCCCGTGACCCAAGGGCCGATTGTGATATCCGCCCCCATCCCCGAACTGCGGATCTGCCAGATGGCGACGCCTGCACCGACCGCGAGGCCAGCGAGGACGATGCCCAGCCATTTGAAAAATGTGCGCATGGGTTAAGCGCCCCTCCCCTTTATCTTTCCCAAGGCATCAAAACAGAAAGCCCGTGCTTCGGCAAGGTCGGTATGGTTCAACCCCTTAGCGCCGCCTGCGCTGCCGCAAGGCGCGCGATGGGAATACGGTAAGGCGATGCACTGACATAATCGAGCGCCTGCGCTTCGCAGAAGGCGATGCTGGCCGGATCGCCGCCATGTTCGCCGCAGATGCCGAGTTTGAGGCCATCGCGCGCCGCCCTGCCCCGCTCCGCCGCGAGCGCGATGAGTTGGCCCACACCTGCCACATCGAGGCTGACGAAGGGGTCGGCCGCAAAAATGCCCTTGTCGACATAAGTGGTGAGGAAGCGCGCGGCATCATCCCGGCTGATGCCGATGGTGGTTTGCGTCAGATCATTGGTGCCGAAGGAGAAGAATTCGGCCGAACCCGCAATTTCTCCCGCCATCAGTGCGGCGCGCGGCAGCTCAATCATCGTCCCTACGAGATAGTCGACGCGCAGACCCTTTTCGGCGAACACCGCCTCTGCCGCGCGGTCGACCACTGCCTTCATGAGATCAAGCTCGGCGCGGGTGGCGACGAGCGGGATCATCACTTCGGGGATCGGCGGCTCGCCACTGCTCGCGGCAACATCACAGGCGGCCTCGAAGATAGCGCGGGCCTGCATTTCATATATTTCCGGGAAGGTGACACCCAGCCGGCACCCGCGATGGCCGAGCATCGGATTGAATTCATGCAATTCGCTCGCCCGCCGCTTGAGCACGTCGATGGCGACACCGGCGGCCTCGGCGACCTCAGCGAAATCCTCCTCACGGTGGGGAAGGAATTCATGCAGGGGCGGATCAAGCAGACGGATGGTGACCGGCAGGCCGACCATGATCGCGAAAATCTCCGCAAAGTCGGAGCGCTGTTCGGGCAGCAGACGGTCGAGCGCGGCGCGGCGACCGGTTTCATCCTCGGCGAGGATCATCTGGCGCACGGCTGTGATGCGATTGGCATCAAAGAACATATGCTCGGTACGGCACAGGCCGATCCCTTCAGCCCCGAACTGACGCGCGACGCGGCAATCCTGCGGGGTTTCGGCATTGGTGCGCACCCGCATACGGCGTGCGGCATCGGCCCATTCCATCAGCGTGCCAAAGTCGCCGACCAGCTCGGGTTCGACGGTCGCCACACGGCCGGCCATGACCTCTCCCGCTGACCCGTCAATCGTCACAATGTCGCCTTCGCGCAGCGTGCGCCCTTCGGTGCGCAGCACGCGCGCGGCTGTATCGATGGAAATGCCACCTGCGCCTGACACGCAAGGACGCCCCATGCCCCGCGCGACGACGGCGGCGTGGCTGGTCATGCCGCCACGCGCAGTCAGAATGCCGCGCGCCGCATGCATGCCGTGAATATCCTCCGGGCTGGTTTCGATGCGGACGAGGATGACATCATCACCCTCCGCCGCACTCCTTTCCGCAGCATCAGCATCAAACACGATCGCGCCCGAGGCAGCGCCAGGCGAGGCGGGAAGGCCACGGGCAATCACATCGCGCGGCGCCTTTGGATCGAGCGTCGGGTGAAGCAGTTGGTCGAGCGCGCCGGGATCAATGCGCAGCACCGCTTCTTCGCGGCTGATCAGCCCTTCATCGACCATCTCCACCGCAATACGCAGCGCGGCGCGCGCGGTCCGCTTGCCGCTGCGGGTCTGCAGCATCCACAGCTGGCCGCGCTCCACGGTGAATTCGATGTCCTGCATGTCCCGATAATGACGTTCGAGGATGTCGAACACACGGCCCAACTCGCCAAAGGCGTCGGGCATCGCCTCTTCCATGCTGAGCGGTTTGGCGCGCGCTTCTTCCCGCGCGGCCTTCGTCAGATATTGCGGGGTGCGGATGCCGGCGACGACATCTTCGCCCTGTGCATTGACCAGCCATTCGCCATACCAGGCGCGCTCTCCGGTCGAAGGGTTGCGGGTGAAAGCGACGCCGGTCGCCGAGGTATCACCCATGTTCCCAAACACCATCGCCTGCACATTGACGGCGGTACCCCATTCGGACGGAATGGCGTTGAGCCGGCGATAGACCTTTGCCCGGTCACTCTCCCAACTTTCGAACACCGCACCGATCGCGCCCCACAGCTGGTCATGCACATCCTGCGGGAAGGGACGGCCGAGACCGTCGGCGACAATATTCTTGTATTCTGCGACCAGCGCCTGCCAATCCTCGGCCAGCATCTCGGTATCGAGGAAATAGCCGCGGTCTTCCTTGGCAACCTCAAGCGCCTCTTCGAAAGCATGATGATCGAGGCCGAGCACCACGTCCGAATACATCTGGATGAAGCGGCGATAGCTGTCCCACGCAAAGCGCGCATCGCCCGAGGTGGTGGCCAGCCCCTGGACCGTCGCGTCGTTCAGGCCGAGGTTGAGGACGGTATCCATCATCCCCGGCATCGAAGCCCGCGCGCCCGAGCGGACCGAAACAAGCAGCGGATCGGCGGCATCGCCAAAACGGCGGCCGGTCACCCCCTCGATATGCGCGATACCGGCGGCAACCTCGGCATCAAGACCAGCGGGATAGGCGCTTCCATTGGCGTAGAAGGCAGTGCAGACTTCTGTCGTCAGCGTGAAGCCGGGCGGCACGGGCAGGCCGATCGAGGCCATCTCCGCAAGGTTCGCGCCCTTGCCGCCGAGCAGGTCCTTTGACCGTTCTGTGGTGGTGGCGGCGCCGCCGAACAGGTGCACGTGACGGGTCATGGCAAGCCTTTTTGGAGAGTGGGTCGGTCTAACCCTCGATTTTCGAGAAATCCGCGACGGCGTGGCAGGCGTCACGGAAGCGGGAGAGGAGCGAGAGGCGGAAGGCGCGGATCGCGGGGTCGGGATCATTGACCATCACGCCGTCGAAGAAAGCATCTATCGGCTCGCGGAGCGAGGCAAGCGCAGTCATCGCGGCAGTGAAATCCTCCGCGCCGACGGCCGCGCGAGCGGCAGGCTCGGCGGTATCGAGGGCGGCGAGCAGTGCGGCCTCTTCTGGCGACGGCCCTTGCAGCGGCTCTGTCCCATCAGCATCCGACTGCTTGAGGATGTTCGCGGCGCGCTTGTAGCCAGCGAGCAGATTGGCGCCGTCGCCGGTCTCCATGAACGCCTGCAGCGCCCTCACCCGCGCGAGCAGGCGAACAACAAGGTTTTCGGCGCCTGCCCCGACTACCGCTTCGATAAGGTCGTGGCTGATACCTGCTTCGCGCTGTTGAACCTTTAACCGGTCAACGATGAAATCCCATTGCCCGTGCGCGTCACCAATTGGATAGCGCACAATGTTGGTCGTCATCAGCGCAATAATGCCCAGCCCCGCTCTCCGTAGAGCGAACGGATCTTTCGACCCGGTCGGTTGCATGTCGGCACCGAAGAAGCTGTGGAAGGTATCCAGTTTGTCAGCGAGCGACACCGCCACCGTCACCGGCGCGGTGGGGACATCATCGCCCTGCCCGACCGGCTTGTAATGATCGCGGATCGCGTCGGCGACCGCATCGGGCTCGCCCTGTGCGCGGGCGTAGTAGCCACCCATGATGCCCTGAAGCTCGGGGAACTCGCCGACCATGCCAGTGACAAGATCGGCCTTGGCAAGGCGGGCCGCGCGTTCAGCCTGATCGGGATCGCCCTTGACGATCCCTTCTTCGACCAGCCAGCGGGCGAGCTTTGCTACCCGTTCCACCTTGTCGGCGACGGTGCCGAGCTTCTCATGGAAGGTGATGCGGTCGAGCTTCTTCGCCTGATCGTCGAGCGCGACCTTGAGGTCCTGTTCCCAGAAGAATTTGGCGTCGGAGAGGCGCGCCGCCAGCACCTTTTCATTGCCCGCGATGATCGCCGCGCCGCCGTCATTGGCGACGATATTGGCGGTGCAGACGAAGGCGTTGGCGAGCTTGCCCGCGCTGTCGTGGCAGACGAAATATTTCTGGTTCACGCGCGCGGTGAGCTGGATCACCTCCTGCGGCACGGCGAGGTAGGCGGGGTCGAAGCGGCCGAGCATCGGCACCGGCCATTCGGTAAGGCCGGCATTTTCTGCGACCAGCCCTTCATCCTCGACCAGGGTGAGGCCCGCCGCACTCGCCGCGGCGCGCGCGCCATCGCGGATGATGGCGCAGCGTTCGGAGAAATGGACGATGACATGTGCAGCGCGCAGCGTTTCGACATAGGCGCCTGCGTTCGCGATCTCGACCGGGCCGCTGCTGTGAAAGCGATGGCCCATGGTGGTGCGGCCGCTGACAATCCCGTCAACCTCGCACGGCACGACATCATCACCCAGCAACCCGACAATGCCCTGCAGCGGGCGTACCCAACGCAGACTTTCGGTCGAGATGGAGGCCGCACCCCAGCGCTGCGACTTGGGCCATGGAAAGGCGCGAATGATGGCGGGGATCGCCTCGGCAAGGACATCGGCAGTCTTGCGGCCGGGCTTATCGGCAACCGCGAAATAGACGCCGTCGCGCTCGACCAGCTGATCCTGTGTAAGGCCGACCTTGCGCAGGAAGCCTTCCATTGCCTGCGGCGGCGCGCCGACCTTCGGCCCCTTGGTTTCTTCCGAGACCGCGGCGGTTTCGAGCGGCAGACCGGTGGCGATCAGCGCGAGGCGGCGCGGCGTGGCGAATGTCTCGACACTCGCGGCGGCGAGACCGGCCTTGGCCAGCGCGTCAGCGAACAGGCGGGCCAGATCCTCCTTCGCCTTGGCTTGCATGCGCGCGGGGATTTCCTCGGAGCGGAGTTCGAGCAGGAAGTCGGTCATCATTCCGCCCACCCGTTCTTGGCCATCCACGCTTCGCAGCTGCCCTTGGCGAGATCCCGCACGCGGCCGATGTAGCTGGCGCGTTCCTGCACGCTGATAACGCCGCGCGCCTGAAGCAGGTTGAAGAGGTGGCTGGCCTCGATCGCCTGATCATAAGCGGCGAGCGGAACGCCGGCTTCGATGCAGCGCTTGCACTCCGCCTCGGCGTGCTGGAAGCCCTTGAAGAGCTGGTCGGTGTCCGCGATTTCGAAATTATACTTCGAATGTTCGCGCTCATTTTCGAGGAAGACGTCACCGTAAGTGACCCCCGCATCGTTGAACCGCAGGTCATAGACGCGGTCGACACCCTGGATGTACATCGCCAGCCGTTCGAGCCCATAGGTGAGCTCGCCCGCGACAGGCTTGCAATCAAAGCCGCCCACCTGCTGGAAATAGGTGAACTGCGTCACCTCCATCCCATCACACCATACTTCCCAGCCGAGACCCCATGCGCCGAGTGTGGGCGATTCCCAGTCATCCTCGACAAAGCGGATGTCGTGCTTGAGCGGATCGATGCCGATGGCATCAAGGCTGCCAAGATAGAGTTCCTGCAGGTTCGCAGGGCTCGGCTTCATGATCACCTGATATTGGTAGTAGTGCTGCAGCCGGTTCGGGTTTTCGCCATAGCGGCCGTCGGTCGGGCGGCGCGAAGGCTGCACATAGGCGGCGTTCCACGGGTTCGGCCCCAGCGCACGCAGCGTGGTCGCCGGGTGAAACGTGCCTGCGCCCATGCGCATGTCATAAGGCTGAAGGATGACGCAGCCCTGCCGACCCCAATAGTCATGGAGCGTCAGGATCAGATCCTGGAAACTGAGCGGCCGGTTTCCGGATGAATTGGCCCCGGACAAGACGGATTCCTTCGCAGGTGCAACAGATGCCCCGCCTTTGGCGAAGGGGCTGGCGGGGGTCAAGGCAAGGCCGCCTAAACCGTTCGCCAAAGAGACAAAGATATACGACTTTTTGTCAGGTTATATTGACAATTGCTGATGCCTGAACCAGATAAGGGGAAACGACTGTTCCGGCCGGCTGACAGGACGCGTCGGACAGTCTAGCCATTCCTGCCAAGGATCATCGGCTTTGCGCGAGGGTCTCCGCTGTTGGCAGGTTACCTGGCCGGAACCCGCCAGCTCCCCCGATGTGGGTTCCGGCCATTTTTGTGATAGAGGGTGCGCGCCATGGCCCGTTTTAACCGATATCGCCTCTATTTCAGACTGATGGACGTCGCCCTACTGCTGACGCTGGCGGGAATCGTTCAGCTTGTCGTCGAGCCGGAAGCGCTGCGCCCTGAATTCGTGCCGGGGCCACTCCACCTCGCGGTCGGCATCGGCAGCGTGCTGCTGACCACATTCCTTATGTTCGCAGGCTTCATGCGCGATGAATATGCGCAGGCCTGCTGGGAACAGGCGGCGGCGACCACGGTCAAAGGAATGGTGATCATCCCCTTTGTAACGCTGTTCATCAGCGGCCTGATCGCCGGGTTCAATGCCGAGCCGGGTGCGACCCCCGGCCCATCCCCGCTCGAAGCGGTCAATGGCGCGGTCATATTCGCTTGGGGATGGAGCCTGTTGCTGACGCTGTTTGTGCTTGCATTCCAATGGCATCGCTGGCGGGGTCGTTAGGTGAAGAATCGCCTCCGCGTCCTCAGAGCCGAACATGAATGGAGCCAGGCCGATCTGGCCGAGCGGCTGGGCGTTTCGCGCCAGGCGGTCAACGCCATTGAGACAGGCAAACATGACCCGTCTCTGCCGCTCGCATTCCGCATTTCCCGCCTCTTCGGACAATCGATCGAACAGATATTCGACGATCTCGCCGACTGAGCCCCCCCTGAAGGAGCCTCCACCGATGAAGACCAGCATCACAATCCGTCGGCTGCTTACCGCGGCTGCGATCTGCCTTGCACAGCCTGCCCTAGCGCAGAGCGAAGCCGCACCGGCTGCATCGCCTGCCGCGTCAGAAGGCACCGACGCCGATCCCGCGCTTTGGGTAGTACGCGACGCGGACACGACCATTTACCTGTTCGGGACCATCCACCTGCTGCGCCCCGGCCTCAGCTGGTTCGATGAAGCGGTGCGGGAGGCATTTGACGCGTCAGACGAGCTCAAGGTCGAGGTTGTGATGCCGGCTGACCCCACATCGCTGGCTCAAGCCTTCACCGCCGCCGGCACCTATCCGGAGGGCGTTACACTACAGTCACGGATGACCGAGGAGCAGCGCGCCGCCTATCGCGCCGCCATCGCCCCGACGGGTATTCCGCCCGAAGCCATCGACTCGCTTGAGCCGTGGTTTAGCGGTTTGCAGCTGGCGCTGGCCATCTATGCGCAAATGGGTTTCCAGCCGGGCGCCGGTGCCGAAGCCGTCCTGAAAGAGGCAGCAGGTAGCGCGGGCAAGCCGATCAGCGGTTTCGAGACGGTCGAAGAACAGATCACCTTCCTCGATAGCACGCCCGAGAGCGAGCAGATCGCCGGGCTGATCCAATTCTTCGAGCGCGGGCGCGAGATGCCGGCCTATGTCGAACGGCTGTTGGCGAGCTGGACGAGCGGATCCCCCGATGACACGGCGGCGATCATGAATGAAGCGATGGCGACCAGCCCCGAGACGGCACGTATCCTGCTGACTGATCGCAACCGCCGCTGGGCCGACACATTGAAGGCGCGGATGGACCAGCCTGGCACGGTGTTCGTCGCAGTCGGTGCTGGCCATCTGGCCGGCGAAGGCAGTGTCCAGCAGTTCTTGGCCGAACACGGGCACACTGCTGAGCGGATCGCCTATTAATGCAGCGCATGCGGCGGGCATGGCTGGCGCCGGTTTTGGCCTGCGCGGCCATGCTGGCTGCCTGCGCGCCCGCTGCACCCCCGATTGTCGAGGGCCAAGCCCGGCCGGCGGTGTGGGAAGCAAGGCTGGGCGAGACGCGGCTGATCCTGTTTGGCAGCATTCACCAACTGCCCGCGGAACTGGACTGGTTCGACAGCGTCCTCGCGCGCGAGGTTGCATCAGCGGACCGGCTGTATCTGGAGATTGCACCGGAGGAAGCAGCAGGGGCGCCTGCTCTGTTTGACGCGATCGCCGATGATGAACCGGTGGCTCCGCTGGACCGGCGCATCGGCCTGACCGCGACAGATCGGGCGCTGAGTCTCCTGCCCGGAATAGACGAGGCAGCGATCGACGGGACCGAAAGCTGGGCGCTGGCCCTGATGATCGGCAATGCCATCGCGGCCAACAACGGCCTATCCGGCGATGCAGGCGTCGAAAGCCGGCTGACCACGGCGTTCGAACGGTCAGGAAAGCCCGTCACCGGCCTTGAAACTGCACGCGACCAGCTGAGCCTGTTCGATACCCTCGACCCTGCCGTTCAAGATGCGATGCTGGTGCGCGCCATCAACCGCAGCGAGGGCGCACGCGAGCGGACCCGTGACCTTATCCGCGCCTGGGCGCGCGGCGATGTGGCAGCCATCGGCGTGGCGGCTGCAAGTGAGCTGTCCGAATTCCCCGCGCTGGAAACGGGCCTAATCAATGGGCGCAATCGAGTCTGGGCAGACCAATTGGCAGCGCAGGCGCAGACAATCAGCGGAACGGCGATCGTTGCCGTCGGCGCCGGTCATCTGGCGGGCGACGGTTCGCTCGATCGACTGCTCGCCGAGCGCGGCTTTACGGTGCGGCGGATCCAGTAACAGGAGGCAGCCGGCGCGCGAGGAAATCCCGGATGGCGTTCGCAGTCTGCGCCGGCGCCTCCTCCATCGGCAAATGGCCGATAGCATCGAACAACACCGTCTCGCTCCCCGCAATTCGCTCGGCAAAGCTCAGCGCCGCACTGGGATTGATGATGCGGTCTTCCTTGCCGAACAAGATCAGCGTCGGCACGCGGATCTCACGCGCACGCTCGGCGATGGCCGGATCAGGGCGCGGAGAACCAAAACGCGCAATGGTCGCTTCGCGGTTGCCAGGGAAGCGCAGCAATTCCCAATAGCGGTCGACCATCGCCTCATCGATCAGCGCCGGATCAGCGACCGATTGTTCTAGGCTGCGGCGGATCAGGCTGCGCGGAGTGACTTCGCCACCGATCCAGCGCCCCAACGGCGAGCGTGCAATACGGAAGCCGATATTGCTTTTGGGGGCTGCATCCTGAGCGCGAGGGGGCATCCCGCCGGCATTCAGCAACAGGATGGCGCGCACCTTTTGAGGATTTTCGACTGCATAGCGCCAGCTGATGCCGCCACCCATTGAGTTGCCGCCGAGAATGACACTGTCGACACCAAGGGCCGTCAAAGTGCCGTCGACTGCCGCCATCATATCCTCGACACGGTAGCTGCGCGCGGCATTGGCGCCAGTCAGGCCATGGCCAGGCAGATCGAGGCGGATGATGCGATATTCACCGGAAAGCTCGCGCACCAGCGGCTCCCATGTGTGCAGGCTGGCGTTGGAACCGTGCAGCAGCACCATTGGCGGGAGGGTCCCGCCGGTATCGCGGACATGGACGCGCGTGCCATCCGCGAGGGTCACAAACTGACTTGTCGGGCCGCCATATTTGGCAATCATTGCGTCACGATCCGTATCGGGCGTGCGCAGTATCAAGAAGGCCACGCCGAGGATGGCGAGCAGGATGCCGAGCGCCCAGCCGATGCGTTTTGCCCATTTGGCCATGCCTTGATGTTCCCCCATATCGGGCGCGGTCAATCCACTGCGCCCTATTTGCCGTCCTTGATTGCCGCGACCGCCTCTACCAACTGTGCCACGGAAAAGGGCTTTGCAAGGAAGGCGACATTGCTGAGAGCGATGCTTTCCCTGAGCTGCGCCTCGGCATAGCCGGACATGAACAGGACCGGCAGATCAGCGCGTTTGCGGCGGATTTCGCCGGCCATGGTTGGCCCGTCCATTTGCGGCATCATCACATCGCTGACGAGCAAGTCTACTTCGGCCAGTTCCCCGAACCGTTCCAGCCCTTCCTCACCATTGGCAGCGGTGATGACGGTGTAGCCGGCGCGGGACAGCGCACGTTCGGCCACCGCGCGCACCATATCCTCGTCTTCGACGAGAAGGATTGTGCCGCTGCCCCAATGGAGGCTCCGCGCGCCTTGCGGCGCGGCGGCCTTGGTCTGCTCCACCTCGCCATGCTGGACGGGAAGATAGACCGAGAAGCGAGTGCCCTGCCCGACGGTCGAATCCGCGAACACATAGCCGCCGGACTGTTTGACGATGCCATAGACAGTGGCGAGGCCAAGGCCAGTGCCCTGCCCCACATCCTTGGTGGTGAAAAAGGGCTCAAAAATCTTGGGCAGCACATCCTCAGCGATACCCGTGCCGGTGTCCGCTACGCTGAGCAGACAATAGTCCCCCGGCGGAATTGAGGGATCACCGAGTGCCGCAATATCTTCGGGGCCAATAGCGCGGGTAGCGATCGTCAGCGTGCCGCCGCCCGGCATGGCATCGCGCGCGTTGACCGCGAGGTTGACGATAACCTGTTCGAGCTGGACCGGATCGGCTCGCACGGTTCCGAGCCCGCGACCATGCTGGACATCGAGGCGGGTCTTTTCCCCAATCAGTCGTTGCAGCAGATGCGAGACATCGGAGACGATGTCCGACAGGTTTAGGAATTGCGGCCGCAATGTCTGTTGGCGCGAGAAGGCCAGCAACTGGCGCGTCAGATTGGCGGCGCGATTGGTGTTGCTGCGGATCTGCTGGATATCGTCATAATCGCTATCGCCCGGCTGGTGGCGGAGCAGCATGAGATCACAGTTGCCGATGATGGCGGTAAGAATATTATTGAAATCATGAGCGATTCCGCCAGCAAGCTGGCCGACGGCCTGCATCTTGGTTGCTTGCAGCATCTGCTGGTTGAGATGCAGGTTTTCGCCATCGCCCTTGAGAGTCAGCAGCACCGCCGCCTGCCCCATGCCGCGCACACCAACCAGGCCGACCGACACAGTCTGGTCCGGCCGCGCCCGCAGGCGAACGCCGATTTCGCCGGCCGTAGACCGCCCGCTGGCGTGGCGGCGGATCGCTTCGCCCATTACGCCCATGTCTTCGGAGAGAAGCAGATCACCCGGATAGGCTGGCATGGCACCTTGCGCGACGCCGGCGGCGGCAACGAAGGCGGGGTTGGTGAACAGGAAGCGTCCGTCGCGGTCCACCATGGCGAGGCCGAACGGCAATTGACCGAGCAGGTTCGCGACATAATCGAAAGCGATGCCGCGTTCCTGCGGGCCGCCATCCTCATCAAGCAGCAGCAACAGCAAGGGTGATTGATCCACCTGCCGGTCAAACGGGACCTCGACAATGCGCACAGGCGTCGCACCATCGCCTTCCTTTTCGCGTGCAAAACGGATCAGGCCCGCGGCGTCGACACGCAGCAACTGGCTGAAGTCCTGACCCTTCACCACAGCATCGATCGCGCCGCCAGCGCGGAGGCGAAATGCGGCATTGGCGCCCAGCACTGTCCCAGACGGCGTCACGACCACGGTCATCACACCCGATGCGCCGATGGCCACACCCGCTGCCCCTTCGATGGCCACAAGCGTCTCCGTCACCGGATCACGCTGTTCGTGCACACGCCAGCGCCACAGCAAGTGATCGCCTGCACGGCCGACCCGCTGCACCGTCCCGGTCATTTCCCGCCCGCCGCATTCGAAGGCAGCCACCGCGGCCTCGCCCGATTGCCAGGCGGTCCTGCCCGCCTCGGCCAGAAGCGCGGCGGTACGCTGGTCGACGGGAAGGCCGGGCGGCGTTACCGCTCCACCAAACCAGTCACAGTAAAGATCATTGGCGCAGACGAGCCGGCCGGTGCGTTCGGTGATGGCGATGCCGCGCCGCTCGCTGTCGGCAACCGCTCGGACCAGCGACCAATCATGGCCTTCCTCGACTGGCACCGCGTCCGATCCACGCCGGCCAGAGATAGCCCACAGCAAAGCTGCTGCCACCAGGCCTATGCCAACAAAGCCGCCGCTTAAGGCCGCGGATTGGGTCGGCAGCCAAATGATCAGGCCAGACAGGAGCGCAGCACCGCCGACGACGAGCGCAGGCAGCCGCGCCTGTGCTCCGACGTCATCGCCGAAAAGTCTGTTGGCTGCAGCGCCGCCCAATCTCACCAGATGCGCACCCGCTCATCAGGAGCCAGATAGAGGCGCTGGCCGGGAGCAATGCCATAGGCGTCATACCACTGGTCCAGGTTGCGCATCACCCAGACGCGCTGGGCAGACGGCGAGTGCGGACCGGTGGTCAGGCGTTGCAGCATATCTGCATCGCGGTGATTACGCCGCCAGACCTGCGCCCAGCCGAGGAAGAAGCGCTGATCCCCGGTCAGCCCATCAATCACTGGTGCCTCACGCCCGCCGAGCGAGGTGCGATAGGCATCATAAGCAATCGAAAGACCGGCAAGATCTGCGATATTCTCACCCAGAGTCAGCTCTCCGTTGATGCGCTCCCCCAACACCTCATAGGCGTTATACTGTTCGATCAGGCGACGTCCTGCCGCTTCGAAAGCGGCGACATCCTGCGGGGTCCACCAATCGGCGAGACGGCCGTTTTCGTCATATTTGGCGCCCTGATCGTCGAAATGATGGCTGATCTCATGACCGATCACCGCACCAATGCCGCCATAGTTGATCGCGGGATCGGCATGTGGATCAAAAAAGGGCGGTTGCAGGATGGCCGCCGGGAAAACAATCTCGTTCATGCCGAAATTGGCATAGGCGTTGACCGTCATTGGGGTCATGAACCATTCCCAGCGGCGCAACGGCTGGCCGAGCTTGCCCAGCTGATAGTCATGTTCGAAGCGGTTCGAGCGCCACATGTTACCGAACAGATCATCGGCGCGAATATCCAGCCCGTCATAGCTGCGCCACTGGTCGGGATAGCCGATCTTGGTGGTGAAATTGGCAAGCTTAGTGCGGGCCCGTTCCCTGGTTTCGGGCTGCATCCAAGACACGGTTTCGAGCCGCCGGCCCATCGCCGCGACAACGTTCGTCACAAGCTGATCCATCGCCGCCTTGGTCGCTGGCGGGAAATGGCGCGCGACATAGACCTGGCTGACCTCGTCAGCGAGGATGCGGGAGGTAAAGTCGGTCGCGCGCTTGCCACGTTCCTGACGCTGCGGCGTGCCAGTCAGCGCCGTACCGTAGAAGGCGAAATCGGCGTCGCCGACCGCACGGGGCAGCCCTTCGTCATAGGCCGAAAGACTGCGCACGATCATCTGGTCGCGCAGCACCTGCATCGGGGCCGAAGCGAATAGCCGCGCGATCCCGGTAAAGGCACTCGGCTGATTGACGATCACGTCATTCTGATTAGCGCCAATCCCCTGCAGATAGGCGGAGAAATCGAAACCGGGGGCGGATTCCTCAAGCTGGGCGATGGTCAGCTTGTTATAGGTCTTGGTCGCATCCGTGCTGTCGACACGGTTCCAGTGGACCCGGGCGATTTCGGTTTCGAAATCCATGATCGCGCGGGCACGAGTAGCGGCGTCAGCCTCTCCCGCCAGCGTCAACATCGCTTCGAGATGGACGAGATAGGCAGCGCGCACACGCTCAAACCGCTCGCTCGTGCCGAGATAAAATTCACGGTCGGGCATGCCGATGCCGCCCTGCCCCATGGTGAAGATGTAGTTTTCCGGTGCGCGGTCATCCTGACCCACATAGCCGCCGAACAGACCGCCTATGCCTGCACGATCAGCCTCCGCAGCAAGGGCAACATAGGCCGACCGGTCCTGAAGACCACGGACGCGATTGAGCCAAGGCTGGATCGGCGCCATGCCGAGCGCTTCGACGCGCGCTTCATCGAGGTAGCTGGCATAAGCGCGGCCGATCCGGCTGCCGGCATCACCGCGCGCTTCATCAAGAATTGCACGAGTGCGTTCCTGGCTGAGATCGGCCAGCAAGGTGAACATGCCATAGTTGGACTTGTCCGCCGGGATCGGCGTGTTGCGTGCCCAGGTGCCATTGGCAAAGGCATAGAAATCATCGCCCGGCGCGACGCTGGTGTCCTTACCCGTCAGGTCGAAACCGAAGCTGCCGATCTGCGGGCTCGATGCAGGGGCTGGAGCTTCCGCCACCGGTGCCGGCGTATCGGCATTGGCCGTCGCACAGGCAGACAGGCTGATCGCAGAAATCCCTGCCAGCATGGCCGCGGCAACAGTCTTGAGACGCATGGTACTAACCCTTTCAAAAAGAGCCCGCGCCCCCACGCAGACGAATAGAAACGGGACTATAGCTGCGCCAATGCGGCGTTCAACCAGCCTCGTTGCCCGACATCGAAGCCAGACGTGCGGCAATGCGCGCCTTCATCCTGAGGCGCCAGCGCCAGCGCAGCCAATTGTTCCAGATGACCGCACCAAGCACATAGCCAACCGCTGCTGAAACCACCGAAATGATGAACAAGCCCGCCATCAATGCGGGCGCAGCATCAGACAAGAGCCAGCTGACCCAGTGCCCGGCCGAAGCCCCTTCGTCCCAAAGTCGGTTGAAGGTGGTGATGTCCGCCTTGTAGCCGAAACTGACATTGCCGACTGCAACAGCGCCTGCAAGGATGAGCGGTGTCGTTGCCGGATTGGAGAGGAAGGTCATCGCCGCACCAATAGGAATGTTCGCGCGGCATGGCAGGGCAAGCATCGCAACGCCGACAATCTGAACGCCCGGAATCAACAGGAAGATACCGACGAACAGACCCAGCGCGACACCACGCGGCACCGAGCGGCGGGTGAAGCGCCACAATTCGCTGTGCGCGATGCGGTGTGCGAAGGGACGCAGCCAGCGGCTGGCCATTAGCTCGTCACGGCTCGGGCTGTTGCGCCGCACCCATCGACCAAAGCGCGACATCAGCCGCGATCCTTCATGATACGGGCCGCCTCGCGCTTCCAGTCGCGTTCCTTGATCGTCTCACGCTTGTCATGCGCTTTCTTGCCCTTGGCGAGCGCGAGTTCGACTTTGGCCCGGCCACGCCCGTTGAAATAGATAGTGAGCGGAACGAGCGTCATCCCTTCGCGCGCCACCGCGCCGTGCAGCTTGCGGATCTCGCGGCCGGACAGGAGCAATTTGCGCGGGCGACGCGGCTCGTGATTGAAACGATTGCCGTGGCTGAATTCGGGGATGTGGCTGTTGACCAGCCAGACTTCCCCATCCTTCACCTCGGCATAGCTATCTCCGATATTGCCTTCCCCGAAGCGCAGCGATTTGACCTCCGTGCCAGTCAGCGCAATGCCCGCTTCGAACAATTCGTCGAGCGCATAGTCGAACCGCGCGCGGCGATTATCCGCGACGATCTTTTTCTTGTCGAAGGCAGCTGGGTGCGGGCGCGCCATCAGAGAATGCCAGCCTCCGCCATGGCGGCATCGACTGCACGCCGTGCCGGTTCATTCGCGGGCAGCAGCGGCAAACGTATTTCGGGATCGAACCAATCGTGCAGCTGCGACAGCGCATATTTGGCGGGCGCAGGGCTTGCATCCGCGAACATCGCCTTGTGCAGCGCAAACAGCCGGTCGTGGAGCGCCAGCGCCGCCGCCCATTCGCCCTTGGCGCAATGCATGGCAAAGGCGGCGCACTGGGCCGGGGCGACATTGGCAGTAACCGAGATGCATCCCGTGCCGCCCATGACTGCATGCGGCAGCCACAGATCATCATTGCCGGATAGCTGGCAGAATTCTGCTCCGAGCAAGGCGCGGTGCTGTGTAACGCGGGCGAGATCGCCGCTGGCATCCTTGACCGCAACAATACCGGGAATCGACGCGATACGCGCGAGCGTCTCCGGCAGAATGTCAGTGACCGTGCGGCCAGGCACATTGTAAGCGACGATCGGAAGGTCGGCGGCGGCGGCCACCGCTTCGAAATGTGCGACGAGTCCGTCCTGACCTGGACGGTTATAATAGGGCGCTACTACCAGCGCGGCATCGGCACCGGCGGCCTTGGCGCGCTGCATATGACGGATGGCGGTTGCAGTGTCGTTGGAGCCGCAGCCCGCAATCACGGGAACGCGGCGGGCCGCGGCCTCGATGACGGTATCGAACACGCGATAATGTTCTTCGAACGACAATGTCGCGCTTTCGCCGGTGGTGCCGCAGGGAACAAGTGCGCTGCTGCCAGACGCAATCTGCCATTCGACGAGTCGCGCGAGCGCCCCTTCATCCAACCGTCCGTCGCGAAACGGGGTCACCATAGCCGGGATAGAACCCGAAAACATCGCTAAGCTCCTTTACAGGCCGGATTCCGCCGTCCTAGACTCAACCACGACAGATTGTGCTGGGAAAGCGGCGAAATCGCCCCGTTCAGCGCCAGATAAGGAAGTGACCCCCATCATGGCAAGCATGCAGTTCCGTGGTTCTGCTTCGCGCATCATCCTCGCCGGCCTGTTGCTCGGTCCGGTGGCGGTGATTGCGCACGAATTGACCGTTGCAGCCCCGGCAGCAAGCGCCCCCGCCCTGACCAGCACAAGTGCCGCGGCTGTACCCGTACCGACCATGTCTGCACGGAACGCAGTCACTGAATGGCAGGCGCTAACCCGGGAGCAGCAGCCATCATTTGACCGGGTTGCAGCATTTCTGATGGTCAACCGCGGCTGGCCGAACGAGGCCGAGCTGCGCCGGGCAGCGGAAAATGCGCTCGACATCAACGGATACATCCCTGCCCGCGCTGCGGACTATTTTGCTGTCGTCGCACCGACCAATGCGGCAGGCCATTTGCGCCACGCGCTTGCCCTTGTGTCCGCCAATCGTCTTGAGGAAGCGACCGAGACAGCCCGACGCGCCTGGACCAGCGGGACGCTGAACGCCGAAGAGGAGAGCCGACTGCTCGCATCCTTCCCCGGCGCGCTCTCCAGCGCCGATCATGACAACCGTATGGACCGGCTGCTGTGGTCGGGTTCCAACGCTGCCGCAACGCGCCAGATCGCCCTGGTTTCTCCTGCACGGCAGCTGGAGTTTTCCGCGCGCCTCGCCATGCGCACGCGGGCGACCGCAGCGGCACTGCGCGCTGCCGAGGCGGAATCCGCTAATCCCGCGCTGCTCACCAGCGATGCTGGCTATATCGCCGACAAGGCGAGCTGGCTCGCCGCCACCGGCCAAACCGGCGCTGCACAAGCGCTGCTCGCAGGGCCACGCACGCTTACCTCCCCGCCACGCGACGCCGAGCGCTGGCTGGAGCTGATCGTCGCGCAAGCGCGGGCCGCTTCGCGCGCAGGCGACCATCGCACCGCCTATGACATCGCCCGCCGGGTCGAGGATGCCTTGCCACTGGGCACCGACGTGCTGGCGCAGCCGCTTGGCGTGCGCGACGAATACACCAACGCGCTGTGGCTGGCAGCGACGACGGCGCACCGCCAACTCGGCCGGCCACGTGAGGCGGCGGGGCTCTACCTCCTCTATTCAGCGGGTGGGCGATCCCCGCAGGTGAAGGCACGCGGGCTTTATTGGGCCGGGCGTGCTGCACTTGATGCCGGCGACAGCAATCTCGCCAATGATTATTTCCGGCGCGCCGCCACCCACTTCGATCAGTTCCACGGCCAGCTAGCGCTGGAACGACTGGGCGAAGCGCAACCCCGCCCCACCCTGTCCGGCAACGAATTGTCCGATGCCGAGCGCGAGGCTTTCGATACGTCGAGTATCGTCCAAGCGGCACGGTTTCTGGGTGAGCAAGGCCAATGGCGCGAGCAGACGCTGTTCCTGCGCGCCATCGCGAACAATGCCCGCAGCGATGCCGAACATGCACATGCCGCCCTGCTTTCCGCGGAGATCGGCCGGCCTGACCTGGCGGTGATGATCGGGCGCAGTGCGCGGGTGAACGGGCATGACGGCATGTTGCCCGTCGCCTATCCAACCATGGCGGTGCCAGAAGGGCATGAGAGCAACTGGACCTTTATCCACGCAATCAGCCGGCAGGAAAGCCAGTTCGATCGTGCGGCAGTGAGCCATGCCGGCGCCCGCGGCCTGATGCAGCTGATGCCCGGAACCGCGCGCGAGACCGCCGGGCAGATCGGCCTCAGCTACGATTTCGACGCGCTGACAACCGATACGCGCTACAACATCATGCTTGGGTCGACCTATTTTCAGCGGATGCTGCGCTACTATGGCGGCAGCTATCCGCTCGCGGTGGCGGCCTATAATGCGGGGCCGGGCAATGTGAACCGCTGGTTGCGCGCCAATGGTGACCCGCGCACCGGCAGCATTGCTATCCTCGACTGGATAGAGGCGATCCCGATTTTCGAGACACGCAATTATGTGCATCGCGTGTTGGAGAATGCGGTGGTTTATGAATCGCTGCGCCCAGGCGTGAGCGAAGCGCCGCGCAATCGCCTGAGCTACTATCTCGGCAAGCGCGAACCGGGCTGAACCGTGGCCAGCACGCCGGGGCCGCGCCCCAATTACATCACGCCGGCAGGCTTTGCGGCGCTGCGCGAAGAATATGACCGGCTGCTCGGTACCGAGCGGCCGGCGATTGTCGAGGTGGTAAGCTGGGCCGCATCCAATGGCGACCGCAGCGAAAATGGCGACTATCTCTATGGGCGCAAGCGGATGCGGGAGATCGACCGGCGGCTGGGCTGGCTGGCGAAGCGGATGAAGGCCGCGAAAGTCATTGATCCTGCGGCACAGCCCGACAAGAGCCGGGTGTTCTTTGGTGCCACGGTCGAAATCGCTGATGAGGACGACCGGCGTCGCATTCTCACCATCGTCGGGAATGACGAGGCAGACGCGGGCGCCGGTCGGATCGGCTGGGACAGCCCATTGGCGCGAGCCCTGCGCGGCGCGGCCGTAGCGGACCTGCGGCGGGTGCAATTACCCGGCGGAGAGCTAGAATATGAGGTGATGGCGATCCGCTACGATTAGCGGGCGCGCTCAGTCCGCACCTTTACTGTCGACGTCGGCTTCGCCTTCTCCGGCCGGCTGATAACCAAAGGCCTCTTGGGCAAGTGCCTCAACATTTGCATCGCGCGGGAGCGGCACCATCGGAACGCGCCGTTCGAGCGTATCGGCAATGTGGGTCAGCGCAGCAATACGCGCAGCCTTCTTGCCATTGCCGTCAATCACCGTCCACGGCGCCCAGCGCGTATCGGTGCGATCGAACATGTCGGCATAGGCCTTGAGATAATCAGCGCGTCGGGCGCGGTTGCGATAGTCGTCTGCCCCCGTCTTCCACCGTTTCCAGGGATCATCGAGCCGCGCAGCGAGGCGACGGTCCTGTTCCTCCTGCGTCACATGGACAAACAGCTTGAGAATGTTCGTGCCGCTCTCGGTCAGCTGCGCTTCGAACTCGTTGATCTCATCATAGCCGCGCTGCCAGTCGCGCTCTGACGCGAAACCCTCAACGCGTTCCACCGCGACGCGGCCATACCAACTGCGGTCGAACACGGCGATATCGCGCTTTCCGGGCAGGCGCTTCCAGAAACGGTAAAGGAAATGACGGGCCTTTTCCTCCTCAGTCGGGGCGCCAATCGGCCAGACTTCGAACCAGCGCGGATCCCATTCGGCACAGAGCCGCTGGATAATGCCGCCCTTACCGGCTGCGTCCCAGCCCTCAAACAGAATGACGGTCTGGCAGCCATGCATGATGTGCGCGGCCTGAATGCGGGCCAGCCGGTCCTGCAATGCGGCCATATCTGCCGCATAATCACCGGCGTATTTTCCGCCAGATTCGTGGTCGGCGAGGTTGATCGGCATGAATAAGCGCTCCTGCACCCGTCCTTAGCGCAAAGCGGTGGCGAAGGGGTTAACCAATCCGAGCTCCACCCTGTTCCGCGATCAGCGCGGCGACGCGGTCCGGCGCTTCCATCGGGATGAAATGCGAGCAATCGGGCCAGTGAAGGTCGCGACCGCCCGGAATCGCAGCCGCAAGGCCTTCCCAGGTAGGGCTGACTGAAAAATCCATCGGTGAGGCGCGCTCGCCACCACGCCCGCGCAATACGGTGACGGGCACGGCAATGCGAGAGAGCCAGCGGTGCGGGTCATGCATCGCTGAACCCATGTAGCAGCTCGCCTCGATAACCGGTGGGCAAGCGAGTTCGAGAGTTTCGCCTTCACCTGTGGGAACAAGACCATGGCGGCAATAGTCAGCAAGCACTTCGTCCTGCCATTCGGAATAGGGCGGGCGTTCGGCAAAGCGGGCGATCATTTCCTCCGCGTTTGTCCAAGCGTTGCGGCGGCGTGCGACCGGGTGGGCGGCAGGATCACCGATCAGCTGTCCAGCCGCACCGGCATAGACATCCGGCGCGAGGATGACGGGATCAATGAGCAGTGCAGCACTGACCAGCTCGGGCCGATGCGCGGCAATCCAGGCGGCGGCATAGCCGCCCATGCTGTGGCCGGCGACAACGAGCGGGCCAGTCGCCACGCTTTCGGCAAGAGCGGCAGCTTCGGCAGCGGTCACCTCCCAATCGCCAGCACCGCCGGGCGGGCGATAACTGAGGCCATGACCGCGCAGGTCAGGCGCGATGACGCGAAAGCTTGGCGGCAAGGCCGCGACCACCCGGTCCCATAGCCGGGCATGAAAGCCAGTGGCGTGGAGCAGGAGCAAGGTCGGTGCCCCTGCCCCCTCTCCAGGCCAGTCATACCAGACGAGATCGCCTGCGGGCGCCTGAAAGCAATGGCGTTCTGGCTCCCCCCGCACCCTTCGCGCTCAGGCCTTGGGGCCGTCGACGAGGCGGATGTGAAGCTCGCGTAGCTGCTTTTCGGTGACGCGCGATGGCGCGTTCATCATCAGGTCCTCGGCCTTCTGGTTCATCGGGAAGAGGACGACTTCACGGATGTTGGGTTCGTCCGCCAGCAGCATGACGATGCGGTCAACGCCCGGTGCCGAGCCACCGTGCGGCGGAGCCCCATATTTGAAGGCATTGATCATCCCGGCGAAGTCGCGGTCGACATCTTCCTGAGAGTATCCGGCGATCTCGAACGCCTTGTACATGATGTCCGGGCGGTGGTTGCGGATCGCGCCGGAGGACAATTCGATGCCATTACAGACGATGTCATACTGCCAGGCGAGGATATCGAGCGGATCCTTGTTTTCCAGAGCGTCCAGCTCGCCCTGCGGCATCGAGAAGGGGTTGTGGCTGAAATCGATCTTGCCGGTGTCCTCGTCCGCCTCGAACATCGGAAAATCGACGATCCAGCAGAATTTGAAGCAGCCTTGCTCGATGAGGCCCAGCTGTTCGGCAACGCGGGTGCGCGCGGCACCAGCGAGCTTGGCGGCCTGTGCTTCCTTACCGGCGGCAAAGAACAGGCCATCATCCGGCCCGAGGCCGAGCGCATCATAAAGCGCGGCAATGCCCGCCTCGCCATGGTTCTTGGCGATCGGGCCGCCGAATTCGCCGCCCTTGCGCGTGACATAGCCGAGGCCCGCATGGCCTTCGCCGCGCGCCCATTCGTTCATGTCGTCGAAGAATTTACGGCTCTTATCCGCCGTGCCCGGTGCCGGAATTGCGCGGACCACGCCGCCATCGCCGACGATCTTCGCAAACAGGCCGAAGCCAGAGCCCACGAAATGCTCGCCGACATCGGATATGATCAGCGGGTTGCGCAGATCAGGCTTGTCGCTGCCATATTTCAGCATCGATTCGCGATAGGGGATGCGCGGGAAGGTGCCGGCGGGCGTCACGCTCTTGCCGTTGGCAAATTCCTCGAACACGCCAGCGAGGACGGGTTCGATGGCATTGAACACGTCATCCTGGGTGACGAAGCTCATCTCGAAATCGAGCTGATAGAATTCTCCCGGGCTGCGGTCAGCACGGGCGTCTTCGTCGCGGAAGCAGGGGGCGATCTGGAAATAACGGTCGAAGCCGGCGACCATCAGCAACTGCTTGAACATCTGCGGCGCCTGCGGGAGCGCATAGAATTTGCCGGGATGCAGACGGCTGGGCACAAGGAAGTCGCGCGCGCCCTCTGGGCTCGACGCGGTGAGGATCGGTGTCTGGAACTCAGTGAAGCCCTGGTCCACCATGCGGCGGCGCAAGGATGCAATGACGTTCGAACGCAGCACGATGTTGCGGTGAAGCCGCTCGCGTCTGAGATCGAGGAAGCGGTATTTGAGGCGGATATCCTCCGGATATTCCTGCTCGCCTGCGACCGGCATAGGCAGTTCAGCTGCGGCTGACTGCACAGTCACGCTGCGGGCGCGCACCTCAATCTCCCCGGTGGGGAGGCCGGTGTTGACCGTTTCGGACGAGCGGGCGACGACATCACCATCGATAGTCAGCACGGATTCAAGCCGCGCGCCCTCCAGTACCGCAAAGTCGGCGTCGGCGGCGTTGGCGACGATCTGGGTAATGCCGAAATGGTCGCGGAGATCGACGAACAGGAGGTTGCCGTGATCGCGCTTGCGATGGACCCAGCCGGACAGACGGACGCTGCTGCCGACATCGGCGGCGCGGAGCTGGCCACAATGGTGGGTGCGATAGGCGTGCATGGATGGTCTTTCGTGTATGGCGTTGGGGGCGCGGCAGCGCGCTCCTGAAGGATCGGCGCCTAACACAGGTGGGCGGGGGATTTGTCAAGTTTCTGGGCAATGGACATTCCTTGCCCTGCCGCTAGACCAGCGCCGATAAGGGGGGCGGATGCCGCTGGCGTTTACGGGGTGGGACTGGGCAGTGCTGGGCGGCTATGTCGCCGCGCTGGCGCTTGCCGGCTGGCTGGCGAGCCGCAGGCGGATCGCATCGGCCGAGGGTTATTTCCTTGCCGGTCACCATGCGCCGACCTGGCTGGTGACCATCTCCGTTTTGTCGACCACCCAGTCGGCAGCGACCTTCCTCGGCGTGCCCGATCATGCCTATCGCGGTGACTGGAGCTATCTCGGCGCAAACATCGGCGCGATCATCGCGGCCTTCATTGTCGCGACAGTGCTGATTCCGCGCTTCTATGCTCTGGGCGTGACGACGGTCTATGAGCTGCTCGCCGCACGCTATTCGGCAATGGCCTGCCGCGCGGCGGCGGCAATGTATCTGGTCGGTCGGGTGCTGGCGAGCGGGGCGCGGCTCTACCTCGCGGCCATCGCTGTCTCCATGATCATCTTTCTTGATGTCGAGCCCGATCATATCGCCATCTCGATCGGGGTGCTGGTGCTGTTCGGAATCGCCTTCACGCTGTTCGGCGGCCTCAATGCCGTGATCTGGAGCGATCTCGTGCAGGTTGTCCTCTATGTCGGGGCAGCGATCCTCGTTCTCGTCCTGCTCCTCTCCAGCATCACCGCGCCACCTGCGGAAGTGATCGCGGCACTGACCGGTGCCGAAGGCGGCAGCAAGCTCAGCCTCATTGACACCAGCCTTGATTTTTCGGCGCCTTTTTCCCTGTTCGCGATTCTGACCGGCATTGTCCTCCTCAACATCGGCAATGCCGGGCTCGATCAGGATACGACGCAACGCTTCCTCGCCTGCGAAAATGCGCGCGAAGGGCAACGGGCGCTCTATGCCTCGGCCATCGCCACCATCCCTGTGGTCGCGATCTTCATGGCCATCGGCACTTTGCTTTGGCTTTTCTTTGAGCGGCCCGAGCTGATGGGCGGTGGCGGGGATGCGGTGCGACAGGCGTTCGCGGGAGAGAAGATCACGGTCTTCATGTCCTACATCCTGTCCGAAGTGCCGCCGGGCCTGCGCGGGCTGGTGACCGTCGGCGTAATCGCGGCGGCTGCGATCAACAGCGGGCTCATTTCCATGTCGGCGGTGCTGGTGAGCGATTTCTATCGCCCCTGGCGCGGTGATAGGGGCTTCGACGAGGCACATTATGTTCGCGTCGGGCGCTGGGCAGTGGTGGTGCTGGCGCTGGTGCTTTTCGCGGTCGCCATCTTCTGTTTCCACTGGCAGCGCGCGACGGAAACGCCGCTGCTCGAGTTCGTACTGGGCGTTATGGCCTTCGCCTATTCGGGGCTGCTCGGCGTGTTCGCGACAGCGGTTTTCACGCGGCGCGGCACGACCGCATCGATCATCGCCGCGCTCATCGCCGGGTTCCTGACGACGCTCGCCATGCAACCCTATGTGGCCGCTGCCATCGGCCTGCCGCCAGCCTTCGGGCAGTTGGCCTTCCCCTGGCAGCTGGTGATCGGCACAGCTGTCGCCTTTGCCGTAGCCGCCGCACCACGGGGCACCGCGCGCGAAGAAAAGGGGCGCCCGAAGCGCCCCTTCCCCTCTGCCGCATCGGCTTAGCGTTTGTTGCTGGTGCCAGCTTGGCTGGCCTCGCCGACCTTGCGTTCAGCCTCGGGTGCACGCTCGGGGACGTCGGCAACGCCAACACCGTGGCTGGTTTGACCGCCCTTGCTGGCGATCTCACGCTGCTTTTCCGCGTCCTTCGAGGCGAAGCCCTGATTGCTTTTGCTACCGGACTGGTTCTGCTGATTGGCCATGTTCCTGCTCCTTTTGCTGGTTGCCAATAGCCGGCAGAAGGGTTCTGCCAGCTGTTCAGCCCCCGGCGCCGTTGCGTCGGGAACAGGAGACAAACGCGCAGCATGCCGCGCACGGTTCACAGTATTCATCCGATTAAAGCCATCGTCCGTCGCGACCGTTTCGAAACGGGCACGCAGCAAGGGCAGGCGGTAGCCGCGCACACGGGACTTCCCCGTGCGGGTCAAGCGGGTTAAGGCCCGTCGATGGCCGAACATCTGCTGATTACCGATACCGACGCACTCGAGGATTTCTGCGACCGCATCAGCGACGCGCCTTTCATCACCGTCGATACCGAGTTCATGCGCGAATCGACCTATTATCCCGAGCTCTGCCTCGTTCAGGTGGCGACGCCGGAGATTGCCGCCGCCATCGATCCGTTAGCGCCGGGCATCGACCTCGATCCACTGCTCGACCTGCTCGTCAACCGCGAGGACATGCTGAAAGTGTTCCACGCTGGCGGCCAGGATGTGGAAATCATCTTCAACCTGACCGGCAAGACACCGCACCCCATTTTCGACACGCAGATCGGCGCCATGGCGCTCGCGCAGGCGGAGC
>ERZ1022756.34-NODE-34-length-57778-cov-22.250230_pt1 | contig 57778 bp, 49 predicted proteins | sample MGYA00520902_ERZ1022756 | MGnify/ENA primary metagenome ERZ1022756 (study PRJEB33162, sample SAMN09537601) | freshwater metagenome | isolation source: freshwater | place: Canada:Alberta | collected 2017-07 | study: EMG produced TPA metagenomics assembly of the...
CATCAGTAGCCGCAGGCACTTCGAGTAGATCCCAGCGATTTTCCTATTGGATTAGAAGGCGGCGATCTTCATCCTGTTCCTTGTGCATCGTTGTCGATCAGCAAGGTATGCGATGACTTAGATCGGGGCCCTAGGTGCGCAATCGGGTGGGCGCGGTGGGCTCGTGATGGGCGCTGCCGAGCTTCCCAAAGGGTTTGACAGCCCGTTGGCCTTTTCGATATTTCTATAATCATCGAATCGAGGGGCGCCGATGCTAGCTGAACAGGTTATCCAAGCGCTTGGCGCGCTCTCGCAGGAGCACCGGCTCGCCGCGTTCCGCTTGCTGGTGCAGGCCGGAGCCGAGGGCATTGCCGCGGGCGCTATAGCCGAGAAGATCGGTGTGCCGCCTTCTTCGATGAGCTTCCACTTGTCTCAGCTCGCCAACGCCGGGCTCGTCACACAGCGGCGCGAGAGCCGCTCGATCATCTACGCGGCTGATTATGCCGCCATGAACGGCCTGATGGCCTACCTCACCGAGAACTGCTGCGGCGGCCTGCCTTGCGATGATTCCGCCGCCTGCGTCCCGGACGCTACAACGGAGGCTATTCGATGAATGTGTTGGTCCTTTGCACGGGCAACTCCGCCCGCTCGATCCTTGGAGAAGCGCTGTTCAATCACCTCGGCGCAGGCCGCGTCAACGGCTTTAGCGCCGGAAGCAAGCCCAAGGGCGTTCCCCATCCCGGCGCGCTGAGGCTGCTGACGCGGCGCGGCATCGACACCGCCACGTTCCGCTCGAAAAGCTGGAACGAGTTCAGCGGACCGGCTTCTCCTCGTATCGATGTCGCCATCACCGTATGCGGCAACGCCGCCGAGGAGGCATGTCCGGTGTTCATGGGAGCACCTGTGATGGGTCACTGGGGCCTCCCCGATCCCGCCGATGTGGAAGGTGATGATGCCGCAGTCGATGCCGCGTTCGAGGTGACGTGGCAGGCCCTGTCGATCCGCGTGCGCGCTTTTCTTGCCTCGTCGGTCGAGACGATGGAGCCGCGACATCTCCAGGACGTCTTGAACGAAATCGGCCGCATGGAAGGCGCGGCGTGAACCGCGATTTCTGGGCCGAGGCGATCGGGAGCTTCTTCCTGTTCTGCACGGTGATCGGATCCGGTATCATGGCCGAGCAGCTCGCGGGCGGGAACGTCGCCGTGGCGCTGCTTGGCAACACCATTGCAACCGGTGCGATGCTGTTCGTGCTGATCGGTATGTTCGGGCCGGTGTCGGGGGCGCACTTCAACCCGGCGGTCACTTTGGTGTTCCGGTTGCGCGGCGAACTGACCACGGGCACGGCGGCACGCCTGATCGCGGGTCAGCTGGCAGGCGGCATTCCCGGCGTTTGGGCAGCGCACCTGATGTTCGGCCACCCGATTTTCGAGCTGTCGAGCAAGGCTCGCACCGGCACGGGGCAGTGGGCCGGCGAGTTTATCGCTACCTTCGGGCTTGTCTTCGTGATCCTTGGCACGATCCGCCACCGTCCGCAGGCCGTCCCCGCGAGCGTCGCGCTGTATATCGTCGCGGCCTATTGGTTCACGTCTTCGACCAGCTTCGCCAACCCGGCGATCACCCTGGCGCGTGCCCTGACCGACAGCTTTGCCGGGATCGCACCTGCCGACGTTTCCGCCTTCATCCTCGCCCAGCTATGTGGCGCGTTGGCCGCGTGGCTGGCGGGACAGATCATCTTCTCAGCTTCGGAGCCCGCCGCATGACCACCAACATCATGATCTACCACAACCCGGAATGCGGGACATCGCGCAACACGCTGGCGATGATCTGCAATGCCGGCATTGCTCCGCACGTTATCGCGTATTTGAAGGTCCCGCCTTCGGGCTCTCTGCTCGAAAGCGGGATCGATGCCGACGGGGGCCGGATCGCGTGAGCGGGGCGGAGCACAGACGCCTGCGGCATTTGCCCGATCCAGCGCACTTGCCTGCGCTGAAGTCTGAGTATGTCCACGCTCGCCCGGCGCTCGGCCTCGGCCCAATCGATCCGCCGCCGCGTGTGTTGCTGCTCTACGGATCTCTACGCGAACGGTCCTTTTCCCGCCTCGCGGTCGAGGAGGCGGCGCGGCTGCTGCAATTCTTCGGCTGCGAGACGCGGATCTTCGACCCTTCCGACCTTCCGCTTCCCGATCAGGTCGCCGGTGACGATCATCCGGCCGTCCACGAGCTGCGCGAGCATTCGCTGTGGTCGGAAGCCCATGTGTGGTGCAGCCCGGAACGTCACGGCACCATCACCGGCATCATGAAAGCGCAGATCGATCACCTGCCGCTCGCCTACAAGGGTATGCGCCCGACCCAGGGGCGCGCGCTTGCGGTGATGCAGGTCAACGCCGGGTCGCAGAGCTTCAACACCGTCAATACGCTGCGCATCCTCGGTCGTTGGATGCGCATGGTCACGATCCCCAACCAGTCCTCGGTCGCAAAAGCTTATGAGGAGTTCGACGAAGTTGGGCGGATGAAGCCGTCGAGCTACTATGACCGGATCGTCGATGTGATGGAGGAGTTGGTGCGCTTCACTGTGCTGCTTCGACCCCATGCCGAGGTGCTGGTCGATCGCTATTCCGAGCGCGTCGAGCGTGACCAGCCGGTCGAGACACCCGCTGACAGGTCAGGGATTGCCTCAGGCTGATCATCTGACCGGGGGTTTTTTTACCCTCTGTCGGCCATCTGTGGTTTACACCTACGATCCTGAAGCCAGCCGGGCAGCTCGTGATTTTGACCACTCTGATTGCAGCTACCGTTGCAGCCCACTCGCCGCCCGCACCGCGCGATCGAACGCCCGGCAACGGAGATATTGCTGGTCTGCGGTGAAGCGGAAAAGATGTGGCCCGGCTGCCCAATGTCGCGCCAGCTTGCCGCGCGCAGCAAGGCCCGCTCCGGCCCGGAGGTAGCCGTGATCGCCTACCAGGATGCCGGACACTTCCTGTTCGGAATTAAACCAATCCTATTGCTTGATCCCCTTATCCGGCACCAAACGGAAACGGATCGGTGCGCCAACCGGCCTCACCACACGCCCGCGCTGTTCGATGAACACAGCAGTCACCCGGTCGCCGTTCTGCTGGACTTGCAGTTGGCCTTCATCAGTCCCCGCATAGCTAAACTGGCGAACGAAATAGCGGTCGGCACCCGCACGCCAGACAAGAACCGCTACGCCGCCACGCTCTTCCTGCTGGTCGATCACGATCACCGTCGGGCCGGCACGCAGGAACGATACGCCGACCAGCCCCTCCTCCGATGGCCGCGCTGGATCGGCATAGACAAAATGCTCTGACCTCTCGGCATGCCAGGTGATGTTATAGGTTAGGAAAGTATCGCCAGCTTCCGCTGCAATCGGGCAGCTATGGGCAGTGATCGTCGCGTTGGCTTCGCCAGACATGCGCAGCGTTGCAGGTGGCAGATCCTCCGCCACCGAACAGCCCTGCGGCAAACGCGGTGCGGCTTGGGCGGCGGAACAAAACGCGAGCGCGACTGCCATGAATGCCGGACAAATATGCAACAAATGACGCCAGGCCATTGGCAAACCTTCTGTATCGCCGGAACCGCGGTTTAGGCCGTCGGTTCTTAGCAGGGTTCGTGGATGTGACGCTCGCTGATCCGCTTCTCCTCTGACGCGCGAACATCATGGGATTTCATCGGGCCAGCACACTTCGAATTGCTCGGCGTTCCAGAACAAGGCAATGTCGATACCGGCTTCGGTTGCCATCACCAGAAAGTCATGGCGCAATGCCGGGCAATCCTTGGCCAACGCACGCGCCAGTGCGGAGCCCGCGCGCTTCACTTCGACCGGGGTGTCTGCCCTCAGGCTGGCGGACAGCTCGATGTAAGGGCTGTGGAGCAGGTATCGGGCACCCGTCCCCGAAGTCTCGATAAGCAGTGCGATTTGCGTATCGGCGTCGGGCACAGCCTGCGCCGATGAGGCGGTGTTCCAAGGATTGGCGACAGTGATGTCCGCATCGATGATCCGTCCGGCGCCGCCGGGCAGAATGTGTACGATCGAGACCTTGTCCGGCGTGCTGTCGCCATCAAGATCGGTCTCTGTAAGCGGGGCCGTATACTTGGGGTCAGCGACAAGCCGGGGCCGACCTTGTGTCGCAGGCAGCTGATCATCCTCCGCCACTTCCGATAATGCTGGTCCAAGATCGCCTATCGCGGTGCAATCAGGGTCATCGGCGGCAGCTGCCGCGAGGCCAAGATAGGCCTCGCGTATCTGCGGGCTGACTGCATCGGGATCGATCCCCTCTGCCTGCAGCAGGCGCAAGGCTGATTGGTAATAGTCTGCGGCTAAGCTGCAATCGTCGGTTCCGCCGCCCGTGACCGACCAGATAACCTTCCAGCGCCCCGCAAACTTCAGCAGGAATTCACCGCCGTCATACTCCTGCTTTGACGGTTCCACCACGGCATAGGCGTAGCGGGCCGTCTTGCCTTCAATCACCTTCAAGTCATGCACGATTAAGCGGATTTCCGATTTTGGTGCCAGGCGCAGTGCATCGAGGATGCGCGTGCGTTCGTCTGTGCCGGGCTTGGGCGTATGCACCTGTTGCGCGGCAGCAGGTGGCTGGCCGGTCATGGCGAACAAAGCCAACAGCAACAGCGCGCGCCTTATGATCATCGCGCCTTGTCCGGTTTGCAGGGCAGCTTGCGTGCAAGGCTCGGCGGATCAAACTGTTCAGCCGGCAGGTTAAGGGCGCAGATGATCTGCCCCGCCATCGCCTGCGCTTCAGGAATGCTGAAACGACTGTGGAGCCTGAATTTCCCTTCCGTGATCGGCTCAACCAGCCGGGCTGATATCAGCGTGGCGGAGCCTAGCGAAATGGTAACGTCAGTATCCAGCAAGCGCAGCGTCTCGGCTTCAAGGCGCTTTGTGGCGTCCGGCAGCAAGACAATATCCAGCACCGGAATGCCGTTGTCGTCAAAATCTTGGGCCAGCAGAGCAATGTCGCTTCGCACAAGCGCCAATTGCCCGAAGTATAGCGCGTTGGCGTGACGCTTGCTGTCGTCGGGTGCTGCAGCGTGCGCTGAACCGGGCTCAGTCTCGGTCCCCTTGCGCGCAGCGCTGAGCGGCGCGGCAAACACAACCAAGCTGGCAACAGCCGCGACCACGTGATAGCACGTCATTCGGACCAAATATCTGAAGAGAATATGAAAATCCATCACACCCTTCTAACCAGCCACGCATCACCCTGCAATGGATGGAGAGAACCGGTTCTTGCGGTTCTCAGGGTTATGGCGCTGCTCACAGGTTTCATCGTCCTGCCGGTTTCAGCTCATGCGCAGGATGTTTTTACCGGCATGGTCCTCACCGACGCGCAGGGCCTCATACTCGAACGCTGTCATGTCGGCAGCACGCACTACCGGTTGGTCGCGGCGCCCGACGCTGGCGACCCATTGGCCCGGTTGCGCGGCCAAAAAGGGCGGATTCAGGCTGAAGTGATCGCCCGATACCGGGCCGATGGTGTTGCCCATGTGCTGGAAGTCATGTCGGTTGAGCGCATCACGGTTGGCAAATCCTGCCATCTTGCAGAGGCAGTGGAAGCCTATGCGCCGGAACACGTGGCCGAGCGCGACATCACTGATCGTTGGGAGGCGCTTGAACTGGGCCGCGCTGCCCCTGCCAACATCGAAGTGATTGGCAATGGCGATTATGCCTATCGCTTCGTCCTGCTTCAACCGCGCACGGGGAAGCCTGCGCCGGATACAGATTTTGCCCTGACGACCAGTCGGGCAACGGATTACGAATTGCCTTTCGTAGCGGACGAGAAAAAGGTGTTTCAGGGCCGCACGGACGGCGAGGGACGGACGCCCGTGTTTCGCTTGCCCGTTCGCCTGCCCGATGGGGCCTTCGATCTGCGCGAACGGTTCGGCAGTGGGCCTTATGGCCAAACTTTCCACCTGACGGATCATCACGATAACGACCTGTTCAACATGCCGTATCTGCTGATGACCTGCACCACTCCGCCGCGGTATTTCAGGGGCTATACATATCCGAACGGTGATACCGCATACACGGCCAGCGATGGCCCCATCAATATCCAGCTGCTGGTATTGGACGACATTGATGATCCGGCGTCAACAGACTGCGATGACGGCCAGAGCGAAGACGGCAACGATATCGGCTCGCGCACGGCCAGCGAGAACGCCGAAGTCGCAACAGGAGACAAATGACAATGCGCCCCCATCTGGTCCATGCGGCGGCCTGTTCGGCCTTACTGGCGCTCGCACCCGTCAGGGCTCAGCCGGTGCAGGATTTCGCCGAGGCTGTGGAGGAAGTGTCCCGGACAGCGGCGGAAGGTGACAAGGCAGGGCATCTGGCGGCGTACCGGAAACTGGCCGCCTTGCTGGCGGCGGATCCAGAGCAGCAGAATGTGCTTGGACTGACCATTCAAGCCGATATGCAGCGCGACATTGCGCGGGCAGCTTTTGCCATCGGCAGCGAAGATGCATGCGCCGCGCTGGATCAGGGCAGCGCCTATTTGAGCCAAGCAGAAGCTATCCTGGAGCGAGGCGAAGAGGCCGGCGGCCCGCAATTGCTGAAAATGCTGGAAGGTCAGCTTGGCAAGGAACGCCGCCGGATGCGCTGCGTCCCATCCGGCCCTCCTGCGGACGTTGGCACGCCCGACGCATCGCTGGCCGGGCATTATTACCTGTCAGGGGTGATGGAAACCGGGTCCGAACTGCTGCTGAAAGCCGATGGACAGTTCGAATGGTACATCAGCATTGGTGCAATGGATCAGTTGGCCCAAGGTCGCTGGGGACGTACCGGCCAGACTGTCACCCTTGCGACCGACGCTCCATCGATGGATGCGCCACTGTTCCGGGCGGATGAAGTGTTTCCGTGGGACGCGGACGCAGAGCGCTATTTGCGTGAATTGAAACGGGCAGAACTGGAAGAGATGATTGCTGCGAGGTGCCCGTGGAACATCGCGCCGGCCTCGATGCTGTGGAGTTATGATCTCGAAAATCAAACGCCGGCAGACGAAGGGCAAATCTTGAAGGCAAGCGAAGCCAAGCGCGCTGCCGAAGCCGCTCGCGACGAAGCGGCCCGAATGATCGCCGCAGGGTCGGTGGCAAGTGCAACCGGAGATGATCGCGCTGCGGCAAGTGCGGCGATGGATGCATGGTATGACGCCCACACCGTCATGGCGCAGGCCCATCACGACGCCGGTCTGCCGGAACCGGATATCGGCTCCCCTGCCGTGCCGCCAGAATGCACACTGCCCACCGATGAAAGTTATAGCGACATTCCGGCATCGCAATGGCGCCGGGGCGTCGCTGTCATGATAGGTGTTCCGCAAAGCGGACTGCGCCTGTCCGGTGTTGAGGTGACATTCGTGTTTGACGACGGCCATCGCGAAACACGCACAACACGCGACAGAGGCTTCGCCGTTGTGCCTGTGCGCCAAGGCGTCGATGTCCAGCAGATAGTTTTGGCTGTGTCAGAGCCCATTTCCCAAACGGAGACGCTGACGATCAAGCCGCTTGCTGAAGGGGTGCAGGCGGTGATCGTGGATATGCAGCAGATTGCCGAACCTGTTTTCGATGTGATGCGCCTTGATGTGGAAGGCGAAGACCTGATCCCGCAGGATATGCCGCGGGGCCGCTATTCGCGTAACTAAGGCTGAAGCCTGCCTACATTGCCGCAATCAGCGTCCGGTCACTGTGTTCAGGACTACTTTGGGCCGCGCTTGTGCTTGTGCGGGCCGGGTTTGCCGGGGCGCGCGTGCGGCTTGTTAGCGAAGTTGCGGCCCGGCGGCTTGGCCTTGACGAAAGCATTGTCGGCGGAACTGCGCGACGGGCGTCGCTGGCGATTGCTGCGAGCGGCTTCGCGCGGTCCGGCTTCGGAACGTTCGATCAGCAAAGCTTCTTCTTCGCCATCGTCCTGACCGGTGCGGGCAGCGGCTGCGGCGTACTTGTCGGCAATGGTGCGCGGGATCTGGAAGTATGTTTCGGCCTGGCCGATGCGGATCGCGCCGATTTCGTTACGGGTGATGTGTCCGCGGCGGCAGATCAGCGGCAACAGCCAGCGCGGATCGGCATTCTGGCTGCGGCCGATATCCATGCGGAACCAAACCGTGTCCTCAAACCCGGGACGATGACGTTCCTTCTGGGCATCGGCGCGGGCCTGCGGAGAATTGGCGATCAGGTCCTCAGGCTCTGGCAAGCGGGCGCGATGCGAGTGGACGAGCATCGCGGCAATATCCTCGGCACTGCGCTCGGCCAGCAGGCGCTGGGCGAGTTCACGGTCCGCATCGTCGAAATGGGTGGGGGCAAGCAGCTTGCCAAGCAGGCGTTCGCGATCCCGTTCCGCAATTGCTTCACGGTCCGGCACGTCCTGCCATTCGGCGTTGATCTGCGCGCGTCCCAGCATCTGTTCGACCCGGCGGCGGGCGGAGAAGGGCACGATCAGCATGGCAATGCCCTTGCGGCCTGCGCGGCCCGTGCGGCCCGAACGGTGCTGCAACGTTTCGGCATCGCGGGGGATTTCGACATGGACGACAAGGCTAAGCGTGGGCAGGTCGATCCCGCGCGCCGCAACGTCGGTGGCAACGCACACCCGCGCGCGGCCATCGCGCAGCGCCTGAAGCGCCTGATTGCGTTCCTGCTGCGAATGTTCGCCGGACAGGGCGACAACCGCAAAGCCGCGCTCCTGCAAGGTTGCGTGGAGATGGCGCACTTTCTCGCGCGTGGCGCAAAACAGGATCGCGGTTTCCGCCTCGTGGAAGCGCAGCAGATTGACCACCGCGTTCTCGACTTCAGGCGGGGAAACTGTGACGGCCTGATAGGCGATGTCGCCGTGCCCACGGCCTTCGGTGATGGTGGCGATGCGCAGCGCATTATGCTGATACCGGCGGGCCAGCGCTTCGATCGGACGGGGCATCGTGGCAGAGAACAAAAGCGTGCGGCGCCCGTCGGGGGTGGCGTCGAGGATCGCTTCAAGCTCCTCGCGGAAGCCCATGTCGAGCATTTCGTCGGCTTCATCCAGAACCGCCACGGACAACTGCGACAGGTTCAGCGCGCCGCGTTCGAAGTGGTCGCGCAGGCGGCCGGGCGTGCCGACGACGATCGCGGGGCCGGATTGCAGCACCTTGCGTTCGGCCGACGGGTTCATACCGCCCACGCAGGTTGCGACCCGCGCGCCGGTGCTGGCATAGAGCCATTCAAGCTCGCGGCTGACCTGCAGCGCCAGTTCGCGTGTAGGGGTGATGACGAGCGCCCGGGGGGTCTGGACGAAGCCAATCTTTCCTGAATCATCAAGCAATTGCGGTGCCATTGCAAGGCCGAAGGCTACCGTCTTGCCCGACCCGGTCTGCGCCGAAACAACCAGATCGCGCCCTTCCGCTTCCGGGCGCAGCACTTCGGCCTGTACGGGGGTGGCGGTTTCGTAGCCGCGGCTTGTCAGGGCGGATTCGATGGTGGCGGGCAGGGCGGGGAAATGCATGGGAGAGAACTCGTGTGAAATGGCTCGCGGGGGGCGCACACAAAGTGCGGCAAAACGGCGCGGAGCTTGTAAGGTGGTAAGGGCGGTGCCGATGCGGTCCCGCGTATTCGATCGCGCCCCTTACGCGCATTCCGCAATTTTCGCGCATCAAAAGTGATGCCATGCGAAAATCAGGCCGATGGCTGGTCTTTCGGGACTAGGATCTGGTAACATTCCAGTGGCCCGCGACGGCTTTCCAGCGCCACGCCGCCTACCACCTGCTAGGGCCCCCTTTGGTTCCACGTGGAACATGGCGAACCAGCCTCTAGGCAGGGTCTAGAGGGGGCTAACAGCCCCTGAAGGTCACCAAAGTCGACGACATGCAGCGAAACGCGGTTGCGGGCTAATCGCTTCCCGCAATCGTCGCAGCAAAGGCTGCCGGATCGGCATTGCCGCCGGTGATCATGATGACAGTGCCATCGTCCACCGGCACCTTGCCCGCCAGCGCCGCTGCCAGCGCCGCCGCGCCGCCCGGTTCGACCACCAGGCGAAGCTGCGCAAAGGCGAACCGCTGCGCCGCACGCACTTCCTTGTCGGTGACGGCAACGCCAGGTTCGGCGCGGCCTTTCAGAACGGCGAGGTTGATTGGTTTGGTCGCTGTGGGTTGCAGCGCATCGCAGATCGTTTTGGGCGCGTCCGGTGCGGCCTCGACGATTTCGCCGGCCGCCATCGCCCGCCCAACCATGTCCCAGCCAACCGGCTCGACCGGGTGCACCGCACTGTGAGGCGCGCCCAGCGCCAGCCCCGCCGTCAACCCGCCGCCGCCGCAGCAGGCCACGATGCGGCTGGGCGCGCGACCCAATTGCGCGGCGATTTCGATGGCGGCGGTGCCTTGGCCTTCGATGACCCACGGATCGCCGAACGCATGGACCAATGTGCCGCCGCGCGTCGCAATCAGCTGTGCCGCCACTGCGTCGCGATCCTCGCCTCCTTGCTCCTTGGCAGCGCGCCGATACAGCACCACCTCGGCCCCCAGCGCCTTCGTGTTGGCGAGTTTCACTTGCGGCGCATCATGCGGCATCACGATCGTCGCCCTCATGCCCAGCCTGCGGGCCGACCACGCCACGCCTTGTGCATGATTGCCAGATGACACCGCGACCACGCCTGCGCCGCGTTCTTCCGCCGAAAGGCTGGAGAGCCGCCACCACGCACCGCGGATTTTGAACGAACCGATGGGTTGCAGGTTATCTGCTTTCACCCAAGCGCGCACGCCGCCGATTTCCACCGGCAACAGCGGGGTGGGGGGCAGGATCGCGGCGACAGCCTCGGCAGCGGCGCGCACGCCATCGGCGGTTGGCAATCTGAAATCGGCTTGGATCATTTGTCCCCACTCATGCATTCGACTAATTCGTGTTCGCATTGCCTCGTTTCCGAAAACCGGTTCCCACTTTTCGGAGCAATGCTCTAAGCGCAGCGCAAGATTCGCATTACGAAAGGTTCCTATCATGTCGGCAGCAAAATCCAGCCCCGATCGCAAAACAGTCCTTGTTATCGGTGCTGGCGGGGTCAGTTCGGTGTGCGTTCACAAGATGGCGTTCAACCCTGCTATCTTCCCCGAAATCCATCTCGCCAGCCGCACGAAGTCAAAGTGCGATGCCATCGCTGCCTCGGTGAAGGAACGCTGCGGGCGCGATATCGCGACCTATGAAATCGACGCGGAAGAAGTTCCGGCGATGGTGGGCCTGATCCGCAAGACCGGCGCGGGCCTCGTCGTGAACCTCGCGCTGCCGTATCAGGATTTGCCGATCATGGATGCCTGCCTGGAAGCGGGCGTCGATTACCTCGACACAGCGAATTACGAGCCCAAGGACGAGGCCAAGTTCGAGTATCACTGGCAGTGGGCCTATCAGGACCGTTACAAGGATGCCGGCCTGATGGCGCTGCTGGGGTCCGGCTTCGATCCGGGCGTGACCAGCGTATTCACCATGTGGCTGAAGAAGCACAAGCTGAAGACGATCCGCCAGCTCGACATTCTGGACTGCAACGGCGGCGATCATGGCCAGCATTTCGCCACCAACTTCAACCCGGAAATCAACATCCGCGAAGTGACTGCGCCTGCACGGCACTGGGAAAACGGCGCGTGGGTGGAAACGCCGGCGATGGCAAACAAGGTCGCCTTCGATTTCGAAGCCGTCGGCTCGAAGAATATGTATTTGATGTATCACGAGGAGCTGGAAAGCCTCGCCAAGTTCGTCCCCGAACTTGAACGTGCGCGGTTCTGGATGACCTTTGGCGATCAGTACATCACCCACCTCACCGTGCTGCAAAACGTCGGCATGACGTCGATCGAGCCGGTCAAGTATCAGGGCAAGGACATCATCCCGCTGCAATTCCTCGCCGCCGTGCTGCCCAAGCCCGAAACGCTGGGCGAGACGACCAAGGGCAACACCAATATCGGCGTGATCGCCACTGGCGAGGCGCTGGATGGATCGGGCGAGAAGACGTTCTACATCAAGAACATCTGCTCGCATGAGGCAGCCTATGAGGAAACCGGCAATCAGGCCGTCAGCTACACCACCGGCGTGCCCGCCATGATCGGCGCGGCGATGATGGTGCAGGGGCATTGGCAAGGGGAGGGCGTGTTCAACATCGAACAGCTCGATCCCGATCCGTTCATGGACATGCTCAACGCGCACGGCTTGCCGTGGACGGTTGAGGAAATGGACGGGCCGGTTGGCTTCTGATGCAAACCAAAGCCGGTGATCCGGGCGCCTTTGCCCATTTCGATCTGTCGCGTGTCGATAGCCCCGCCTTTGTGGTCGATGCGGCCAAGCTGCGCGCCAATTGCCGCGTGCTCGCCGAAGTGCGCGATGCGGCGGCGGCGGATGGTGCGGATATCAAGGTGTTTGCGGCGCTGAAGGCATTCTCCATGTGGTCGGCCGCCCCGATCATCGGCGAATATCTCGACGGCGTCTCCACCTCCGGCCTTTGGGAAGCGCGGCTCGCATCGGAATTCTACGACGGCGAGATCGCCACCTATTCGGCGGCGTTCAAGCCCGAAGAGCTGGAGGAAATCTGCCGCCTGTCCGATCACGTGATCTTCAACTCGCCCTTCCAGCATGACCGCGCGCGCCTGATCCTTGATCACGCGGCGGCGAGCGGGGCCAATGTCAGCGTTGGCCTGCGCATCAACCCGCAGGTGCCGACGGGCGAGGTCGCCAAATATGACCCCAGCGCCCCCGGATCGCGCCTCGGCTTCCCGCTCGACCAGCTGACCGAGGAGCACATGGAGGGCGTGGAAGGCATCCACTTCCACAACCTGTGCGAACAGGATTTCGAACCACTGAAAGCCACCTGGGACCGGGTGTTCGACGTGATTGAGCCGTTCTTCGGGCAACTGAAATGGATCAACATGGGCGGGGGCCATCACATCACCCGCGCCGATTACCAGCGCGAGGAGTTGGTTGAATTCCTGCGTGACGCCGCAGAGGACACCGGCTGCCAGATCATCCTTGAACCGGGCGAAGCGGTGGCCCTGGATGCGGGCATTCTGGTTGGCACGTTGCTCGACACGATGTTCAATGAAGTGCCGGTCGGTATCACCGATATCAGCGCCACCTGCCATATGCCCGATGTGCTGGAGGCACCTTACCGGCCCGCCATGCTGGGCGAAATCGCGGACGAGGGCATGATCCCGATCCGGCTGGGCGGGCCGTCCTGCCTCGCTGGCGATGTGATCGGCGATTACCGCCTGCCGGTTCCAGCCGAACCGGGCGCGCGTTTCGCGTTCCTCGATCAGGCGCATTATTCGATGGTCAAGACCAACACCTTCAACGGGGTCGCGCTGCCTTCGATCTGGATGTGGGATTCCGAAACCGATGCGCTCGATTGCATCAAGCGATTCGATTACGCCGATTTCCGCGACCGGTTGAGCTAAGTATTGCTCGCCGGTCGGGGTTCGCTTTCCAGCACCCGCCCGCGTTCGTTCTGGTTGATCGTCAGCGCCAGTCCCGCCATCGCGCTCAAGGCCGCAGCAGCCCGCTTCAACGCCGCGCGCGAATCTCTCCCGACAGTGCTGTTCGCAGATGCACTCGGATTCGCTGAAGCCGCCTTCCACCGGCTTGATACGAGCGAGCGGGGGACTGTTGATCGGGCGCCGGGGGTTTACTTCTAAAGCAATAAAAAACTCGAAGATTCAGCGATTTTTGCCGCCTGATCTGACGCAGGTTTTCCCGGTGAATTATTTCACTTCATCAGGGGGCATTTTTCGTTTGCATTCCCCCCCCAAAGCCCTAGATGCGCCCTTCCGCTGCCCCAAGGGGACTTCCAAACCGCAAGGCAGCTTGTCGTTTTATGGTTTTTTCAAAAACCGTTTTGGGGGTCCCTTGAGTTGCACATTTACCCTGACGCACTGGCTGTAGTTCGCGCCCTTTCGCCGGACGAACCCGTCATTCTCAACCGTCCGCACGCCGCGCGGCGCGCCGCCCGTTACTTCGTCGAGAAGTTTCCGGGCAAGGTGCTCTACGCCGTCAAGGCCAACCCCGCTCCCGATCTGATCGAGGTGCTGTGGGAGGCTGGCGTCACCCATTATGACGTGGCCTCGATCACTGAGGTGCGGCTCGTGCGCGGGATCCTGCCGGGCGCAGTGCTGTGCTTCATGCATCCGGTGAAGACCCCGGCGGCAATCGCCGAAGCCTATTTCGATCATGGTGTGCGCACCTTCAGCCTCGATTCGGCCGAGGAGCTGGAGAAGATCATCGACGCCTGCCGCAATCGCGAAACCGGCGAAGCGCCGCGCGATCTGCGTCTGTGCGTGCGGCTTCGCGTGTCGTCCGAATATTCTGAGCTTTCGCTGGCATCGAAGTTCGGCTGCGACCTGATCGAAGCGCCCGCGCTGCTGCGCGAAGCTCGCCAGCATTGCGATTGGCTGGGCGTGTGCTTCCACGTCGGCAGCCAGGCGATGACCCCGTTTGCCTTCGTGCAGGCCTTGGATCGCACCCGTGCGGCTATCGCCGAAGCGTCGGTAGTGATCGACATGGTCGACGTGGGCGGTGGCTTCCCGAGCGCCTATCCCGGCCTCGAACCGCCACCGATGGAAGATTACTTCGCGATCATCGCCAAGCATTTCGAAGCCCTGCCGATCGCCTATAACGCCGAGCTGTGGTGCGAGCCCGGCCGCGCGCTGTCGGCAGAATACAGCTCGATGATCGTGCAGGTGAACAAGCGCCGCGGCGAGGAGCTTTACATCAATGATGGCGCATACGGCGCTCTGTATGATGCGGCCCACGTCGAATGGCGTTTCCCGGTGCGTGCGCTGGAAGACGACCTGATCGAGGACGAGGAAGACTTCGCCTTCTATGGCCCGACCTGCGACGATGCCGATTACATGAAGGGCCCGTTCCGTCTCCCCGCCGACATTCAGGCAGGCGACTATATCGAGATCGGGATGCTCGGCGCTTACGGCGCGGCCATGAAGACGGGTTTCAACGGCTATGGCAACGCGCAGGTCGTGACTGTCGCGGACGAGCCGATGATGAGCCTGTTCAACGGCAGCCGCGTGCGCGAGGCGACCGACAACGTGGTGTCCCTGCGCTAGACGACATGTCTTCTACCCCCGCACCCCTGCGTTCAGGCCGGTGCGGGGGCAGCACCTTTCCCTATGTCATTTCTGCGGCTCGACTTGCGGATGCGGGCAGGGCAGGTATGCGCCCGAACGGCGCAGGCCCGAGCCGCGCCTTTGGGAGGTGTTACAGATGACCATCAGCAACGAAGCGCTCGCCATGGCGGCCAAGGTCGAGGCTTTCGTGCGCGAACAGATATTTCCCTACGAACAGGATCCCCGCCGCGACCACCACGGCGCGCCGACCGACGAACTCGTCATGGAAATGCGCGAACTGGCGCGCGCGGCGGGCGTGCTCACCCCGCATATCCGCCCCGATGGCAGCCACTTCAACCAGCGCGAAACCGCTGTCATCCTCATCAAGTCGGGCCTCACTCCGCTGGGGATGCTGGCCTGCAACACCCAGGCCCCTGATGAAGGCAACATGTACCTCATCGGCAAGGTCGGCAGCGCCGACCTGAAGGACCGCTTCCTCACTCCGCTGGTCTCGGGCCATGCGCGGTCGGCGTTCTTCATGACCGAGCCTGCCGAATTGAACGGCGCAGGCGCCGACCCTTCGATGATGATCACCACCTGCCGCAAAGACGGCAACCACTGGGTCATCAACGGCAAGAAGTGCTTCATCACCGGCGCGGAAGGCGCGAAGGTCGGGATCGTCATGGCGAAGTCCGAAGACCCGGACAGCCACGGCGGTGCGTGCATGTTCCTCGTCGACCTGCCCGATCCGGCGATCCAGATCACGGCCGTTCCCAACACCATCGACAGCTCGATGCCCGGCAGCCATGCCGAAATCACCATCGACAACCTGCGGGTTCCGGCCGACCAGATGCTGGGCGATGCGGGGGAGGGGTTCAAATACGCCCAGATCCGCCTGTCCCCGGCGCGCCTGTCGCATTGCATGCGCTGGCTGGGCGGGTGCATCCGCGCGCAGGAAATCGCGGTGGACTATGCCAACCGCCGCATGGCCTTCGGCAAGACGCTGATCGACCACGAGGGCGTGGGCTTCATGCTCGCCGAGAACATGATCGATTTGCAGCAATGCGAGCTGATGATCGATTGGTGCGCCGGCGTGCTCGACACCGGATCATTGGGCACGGTCGAAAGCTCGATGGCCAAGGTAGCGGTCTCTGAGGCGCTGATGCGTGTGGCCGACAAGTGCGTGCAGGTGATGGGCGGGACGGGGGTGACCGACAAGACCATCGTCGAGACGATGTTCCGCGAGATCCGCGCCTTCCGCATCTATGACGGGCCGACCGAGGTCCACAAGTGGAGCCTCGCCAAGAAGCTGCGCCGCGACTGGAAAGCGGCGCAGTAGAAACAAAAACGGCGCGGGAGATGACCCCCGCGCCGCTTTTCGTTCAGTGCTGCATCCTCCGGCCTCATGCCGCGACGCGGCAGGCCGGGAAATTCCTCAGAACACCTCGAACAGGCCGGCTGCGCCCATGCCGCCGCCCACGCACATGGTGACAACCACATACTTGGCGCCGCGGCGCTTGCCTTCGATGAGCGCGTGGCCGGTGCAGCGTGCGCCGGTCATGCCGTAGGGGTGACCGATCGAGATCGAGCCGCCGCTGACGTTGAGAATGTCGTTATCGATGCCGAGCGTGTCGCGGCAATACAGGACCTGCACCGCGAAAGCTTCGTTCAGTTCCCACAGGCCGATGTCATCCATCTTGAGGCCGGTCTGCTTGAGCAGCTTCGGGATCGCGAAGACCGGGCCGATGCCCATTTCGTCAGGCTCGGTCCCGGCAACTGCCATGCCGACATAGCGGCCGAGCGGCTGGAGGCCCTTCTGTTCAGCCAGCTTGGCTTCCATCAGCACCGCGGCGGACGAACCATCCGACAGCTGCGATGCGTTACCGGCGGTGATGCACATCCCCGGGCCCATCACCGGCTGGAGGCTCTGAAGGCCTTCAAGGGTGGTTTCGGGGCGGTTGCCTTCGTCCTTGGTTAGCGTGATTTCACGCTGCGAAACTTCCTTCGTCTCCTTGTCCATCACGTTCATGGTGGTGGTGACGGGAACGATTTCCGCATCCAAGCGACCTTCAGCCTGCGCGGCGGCGGTGCGCATCTGCGACTGGTAGGCGTATTCGTCCTGGGCATCGCGGCTGATGTTGTAACGCTTGGCCACCGTCTCGGCGGTTTGCAGCATCGGCATGTAGACATTGCCGTGCATGGCGAGCAGCGACTTATCCATGGCCACGCGCATTTCCGGCGTCTGCACCATCGAGATCGAATCCTGACCGCCGCCGACCACGATATCCATGTTGTCGACGATGATCTGCTTGGCCGCGGTCGAAATCGCCATCAGGCCTGACGAGCACTGGCGGTCGATGGTCTGGGCCGAAACGCCCACCGGGCAACCCGCGCGCAGCGCGACCTGACGGGCGATGTTTCCGGCCTGGGTGCCTTGGGTGAGAACCGCGCCCCACACCACATCGTCGATCGCGCCGGCTTCGATGCCCGCCCGTTCAATCGCGGGGGCAAGGCTCAGCGCGCCCAAGGTGGCACCGGGGGTGGCATTGAAAGCGCCCTTGTATGCACGGCCAATCGGGGTGCGGGCGGTGGAAACGATAACGGCGTCACGTGCCATGATGGGGGTATTCCTTTTCAATTCTCACGCCCGTCCTCCGGCGAACACCGGGATCTCAGGCGGCTGGGAAGGGTGCATTTCCGCCCTTAACCCTAGCGTTTGCCGGGGTGACGGTCGGTTTTTTAGACGAAGAACAGCGTCATCCATTCACAGATCAAAGCAGGCTTGTCCTCGCCTTCGATCTCGATGGTGATTTCGACCGTCTGCTGCCACTGTCCGGGGCGCTTTTCGGCCATTTCGAGCAGCTTCCAATGGCCGCGAATGCGCTTGCCCGAACGCACGGGCGCGATGAAGCGGGTCTTGTTGCCGCCGTAGTTGACGGCCATCTTGATGCCTTCGACGCGCGGCATATCGCTGTTGGCGCTCAGATAGGGGATCATCGACAGCGTCAGGAAGCCGTGGGCAATTGTCCCGCCGAACGGGGTCATCTTGGCCATTTCTTCGTTGATGTGGATGAACTGGTGATCGCCGGTCGCCTCAGCGAACTGGTTGATGCGCTCCTGGCTCATCTCGACCCATTCGCTGGTAGCGAAATGTTCACCGACCTTGGCGGCGATTTCTTGCGGGTTCATGGGCTTCCTCCTTGCCTGTTTCGGGGCAGCTGGCCGGCGAGATACTGTGGCGGCCGCGCTTGCCTTCGCGGTGGCTTCATGACGCATCACAAGGGGCAGCGCAACGCCGCGAACGCAGCGATTGCTATGCCGCTACGGCACCGAGCGTCTTGTTGGCGATCACCTGTCGCCGTGCGGTGCTTCGGCCGAGCTGTTCGCGGGCCGAATCGATCCGCTTGCAATAGGTGTTGAGGCCGATTTGTAGCCCGACCAGCATCAACATCACCGGCTGATAACCGATTCCTTGGAAGGTCGCGCCGACCAGATAGACGATCGCCCCCATCTGCAAGGCTGCGGCCAACGGTGAAATCCAGCGGGTCGCCTCGGTATCCGCCTTGCGCCAGCGCCGCTGCAACCGCTCCATCTGCCACAACCCGAGCAAATGCAGCGCCAGCCACATGATCAGCCCCGGCCAGCCTTGTTCGCCCAGCATTTCGAAGATCGACGAGTGATAGGCGCGCGCCTTATCGGTCACTTCCCGGTATTCGATCGATGTGGTGTTCCCATCCACTTTGCGCATCGGCATGGTGTAGGTGAAGCTGTTGCCGCGAAAGGCGTCAAACCCGCCCCCCAGCGGATTCGATTTGGCATAATCCAGCGTCCATTCCCACACCGCAACGCGGGTCGATGCGCTTTCGTCGCCATCGGGCTGGGCGATGGTCGCCATGCGATCGTAATAGGTCTGCGGCAGGAATGGCAGGGCCGTTAGGCCGAGCACGCCGGCACCGGCAATGAACATCAGCCGCCGTTCGGTATAGCGCAGCATCAGCACGCCCAGCGTGGCAATGCACAACAGGCCGGTGCGCGCTTCGGTGCCGATGGGCACAAGGAAACAGGCGAAGGTCAGTGCCACCGCAAAAGCTGTCACCATCCAATGCGGGCGGAAGATTGTCCCATGGCGTACGAACCACCACAACATCGGCACCAGCCCGATCGCGACCGTGGCGAGGGTTGAACTTTCGTAGATGCCGCTATTGTCGTTCACGAAGAATTTGAGGTTCGAATAACCCCCGCCGCCGAGGATGGTTTTCATGCCTGTCCCGATCACGATCGTGGCAATCGACAGCAGCAGCACCAACGCCAGACCTTCGATCCGGGCACGGGTGGTCAGCGTCAGCGGCAGGAACAGCGCAAACAGCAGTGCCTTCCACACCCAGTCCCACTTGGTCAGGGCCTCTTCGGGGAAGTCGGCATGGCCGGTGGTCCACCAGCAATAGATTAGCAGCGCAAGCATCAGCCCCTGCCGGATGGTAAAGCGCGCACCGGTCTTGCGGTCGAGCGCGACCCATCCGCCGAACGCCGCTGTAAAAGCGATCAGCGAAAGTGGCATCGTGGTGATGATCGAATAGCCGATGCGCTGCGGGGCAAGAATGTCGATATAGACATACAGCAGCACCCACAGGAACGGGCGCTTGAGGCCCAGCACCAGCACATAGCCGATGAAGGCGAGGAAGAAGAAATCGAGCACTAGCGCGAGCCTACCGTTCGGTTTTTCCGGCGGGCGCAGCATCGCCTGCCGCGACCGCCGGTTCGCCTGCCGGCGCGCGGCGCGCTGCGTTCCGGCCCGCGGCGCTCATCGCCTGACGGCTATCATCCATCTGTGCCTGGATATCCCCGATCAGCGGATCATCATCCAGCCCGGCGCGCAGCACTAACCGCATCATGGCGTACGCCATAAGGCCATGTCCAAGGGCAAGCGCGAAGTGGTCGATCATGAAATCAGGCTTTCGTGGCAGAACAGGTGCTTGGGCATGGTCAATACGGCATGGCAGTTGACGCGGCGTTAAGCACAGCCGGCATAGAAAAGCGGAATGACCCGCATTCTTCATGTCCTCGACCATTCGCTCCCGCTGCACAGCGGCTACACCTTTCGCACCCGCGCGATCCTCAAGGCGCAGGAAGCGCATGGGCTGAAGGTGCGTGGCATCACCGGCCAGCGCCACAATCTGGAAGCGGCGGTTACCAGCCCACAGGAGGAGGCCGACGGCCTGATCTTTTACCGCACGCCCGGCACGCCTTCTGGCCCCGCACCTTTGCGCGAAATGGGCGAGATCGAGGCTCTGACCGCCGCGATTCACGCGTTGGCGCACGAATGGCGTCCCGACATCATCCATGCCCATTCGCCCGCCTTGTGCGGGGCAGCGGCAGAGCGCGCAGCCCGGGCGCTGGGCATCCCGTTCGTTTATGAAATTCGCGCCTTCTGGGAAGATGCTGCGGTCGGCAACCTGTCCGGCACCGAAGGCAATCTCAAATACCGCCTGACCCGTGCGCTGGAAACACAGGTCGCCAGAGGCGCGGACGCCTTGTTCACGATCTGCCACGGCCTAAAGAACGATTTGGCATCGCGCGGCATCCCGGCAGAACGGGTTCGCGTTATGCCCAATGGCGTCGATCTGGGCCTGTTCGGCGACCCGCCCTCGCGTGATGACGCGCTGGCGGGCGAACTTGGCATCATGCCGGGCGCGCCGGTGATCGGCTACATCGGCAGCTTCTACGCCTACGAAGGCGTGGACGATCTGATCGCGGCCATGCCGGTCGTGCGCCAGTCGTATCCTGATGCGCGCTTGCTGCTGGTTGGTGCGGGGCCGATGGAGGCCGTCTGGCGCGCAGCCGCTGCTGCCTTGCCCGAGCCTGAGGCGGTGATCTTCACGGGCCGCGTGCCGCACACGGCCGTCGAACGCTACTATTCGCTGGTCGATGTGCTGGCCTATCCGCGCAAGGCCCAGCGCCTGACGGAACTGGTCACGCCGCTCAAACCCCTTGAAGCCATGGCGCAGCGCCGGCTGGTCGCCGCATCAAGTGTGGGCGGGCACCGCGAATTGATCACCGACGGGGACACCGGCACGCTGTTTGCGCCCGACGATCCAACCGCTTGTGCCGCCGCGCTGGTGCGGTTGCTGGATGACCGGGCAGGGTGGGACGCGATGAAAGACCGCGCTGTTGCCCATGTCACAAACCGCCATGATTGGGCGGAGAATGCCCGAAATTATCTCTCTGTTTACCATCTCTTGGTAGCCCAGCGTGAAAGCGGCGAAACGAGGTTCGCAGCCGCGACAACGGGGTGAATTTCGCATGGCAAGGCAACAAGGTTGGTCGAAGCGGCGTAAAGCTCGCACAGCGCAGCAGCGAAATCGGCCGCCGCTGGCAGCCCATCGGGCGTTTGCCCCGCTGCTTGGCATATGGGGCGCGCTACTGGGCGGGCTTATCGTTAGTGTCCTGCCAGCCACATTGGTCGGGATGGCCCTGCGCGGAACGGTGATCGGCACCTGGGACAAGCCTATCCTTGCCAGTCTTGCGGCGGCCCTGCTGGGCGGCGGCCTGTTTGTCTTTGCCGCCGATCGCCACAGCCGCGCCCGTCGCGAATCTGAAGGCGCTTCTCTGGTCAAGGCCGCCGCGCCAAGCATGCATCCGATCGACCCCGCGCGTGATCTGGGCACAAAAAGCCTCGATGATCCTCTGGGCGCGATGCCGTTTTCCACGCCTGCCTGGCGCGACGCAGATCTGGATATGCCGGCCGGCAAGCCTGCAAACGCACCTTCAGCGGCACAAATGGTTGAGCCTGCCGCAGCGCCGATCGAACTCGACCTGTCCGAATTTGCCGAGCTTCCCGGTCGCAACGCCGTTTGGGTTGAAGAAGCGTCCGAACCGGTGGCCGCTTCTCCGGTTGCCCCGGCTTCCGCGCCGCCGCCAGCCCTCCACGCTGTTCCGCCGCCCGAACCGGGGACCGCCGCGCTTGGCCGACTGCGTGCGATTGCGCTGAACGAACTTAGCATGGCCGAAATGGTCGAACGCTTCGCCGCCGCGCTGCACGAACATCGCGCCGCGCCGCCGGTCCGCGGGCCTGCGACGTCCGAATTTGCCGCGCGTGAAGCGGCGCTCGCTGACGCTTTAAAAGCGCTGTCTGGTTTGAGCGGAGGAGCGCTGGTCCGCGGTGCAGCCGAGAACCGCGAAGACCCGCTGCACACGGCGCTCTCGCAGTTGCAGGCCCAGCGCGGAGCGGCCTGATCCGCGCAAGGCACGCAAAAGCTGCAACCGTCCTCGAACGCCCGTGCATCCAACGCAATCAAACTAAAGTTTGAATAGGTCTGCGGGAAATATTACTTCGCGCAAACCCATTGCCAAATCCGCTTCCTGTCGGCATTAGGGCCGCGAAAACGGGCTGCTGCAGACCTGACGAAGGTCTGTGCCCGCCCGAGTGACCGGCCCTCAGGCGTATCCCTGCATGAGCGATCATGCCGCAGGGCGTGCGCCTGAAGGCATCTGACAGATCGGACTTTTGCAATGGGATATCCGTCTTCCCAGGGTCTTTACGACCCCGCCAACGAACATGACGCCTGCGGCGTCGGCATGGTTGCGCATATCAAGGGCGAGAAAAGCCACGCGATCATCGCGCAGGCGCTGGAAATTCTGGAAAAGCTTGATCACCGCGGCGCTGTGGGTTCCGATCCGTTGCTGGGCGATGGGGCGGGCATTCTGATCCAGATTCCCGATCCGCTGATTCGCCGCTGGGCCACGGCGCAGGGCCATGATCTGCCGCAGCCCGGCGACTACGCCATTGGCATGTGCTTCCTGCCGCAGGACGATGCCGCGCGGGCCTTCGTCAAGGGGCGGATGGAGGCTTTCACCGCTAAGGAAGGTCAAAAATTCATCGGCTGGCGCGAAGTGCCCACCACGCAGGACGGGCTTGGCGCAGCGGTGATCGCCTCGATGCCGGTGATCGAAATGGCCGTAATCGCGCGCGGTGCAAACTGCGCCGATCAGAACGCCTTCGAACGCAAGCTGCTGACCATCCGCAAGCAGGTGCAGAACCCGCTGGCAAGCCTTGCCCAAAAGCACGGCCTGCCGGGCGTGACCGAAACCTATATCCCGAGCTTTTCGACCCGCACTATCGTCTACAAGGGCTTGCTGCTGGCAACGCAGGTGGGCAGTTTTTACGATGATCTGCGCGATCCCGATTGCGTGTCGGCCCTCGGCCTGGTCCACCAGCGGTTCAGCACCAACACTTTCCCCAGCTGGCGGCTGGCCCACCCGTTCCGGTTCATCGCCCACAATGGCGAAATCAACACGGTGCGCGGCAACGTCAACTGGATGAACGCGCGCCGGCGCACCATGGAAAGCGAGCTGCTCGGCCCCGATCTCGACAAGATGTGGCCGATCATCCCGCACGGGCAATCGGACACGGCATGTCTCGACAACGCGCTCGAACTGCTGATTGCGGGCGGATATTCGCTGGCGCACGCGATGATGATCCTTGTCCCCGAGGCATGGAGCGGCAATGCGCAGATGACGCCCGAACGGCGCGCCTTCTACGAATATCACGCTGCGCTGATGGAGCCATGGGACGGTCCGGCGGCGGTGTGCTTCACTGATGGCCGCCAGATCGGCGCCACGCTGGACCGCAACGGCCTGCGCCCGGCACGCTTCTGCGTGACCAAGGATGATATTGTCTGCCTCGCCTCCGAAAGCGGCGTGCTGCCGTTTGCGGAAAGCGACATCGTGCGCAAGTGGCGGCTCCAGCCGGGCAAGATGCTGCTGATCGATCTGGATCAGGGCCGCATCATCGAGGATGATGAGCTGAAGGCCGATCTCGCCAACGCCGAACCCTATGCCGAATGGCTGCATCAAGCGCAGTACAATCTGGCCGACATCACCGATGTTGTGCCGGAACTTGCGGCGATTCCGGCGGAAGACAGCACGCTGCTGCAACGCCAGCAGGCGTTCGGCTATACGCAGGAAGATATCAGCCGCTTCCTTGAACCGATGGCCGTGGACGCCGACGATCCGATCGGTTCGATGGGCACCGATACGCCGATCGCGGTCCTGTCGGACCGGGCGCGGCTGCTGTATGATTATTTCAAGCAGAACTTCGCGCAGGTCACCAACCCGCCGATCGATCCGATCCGCGAAGAGTTGGTGATGAGCCTTACCAGTATGATCGGGCCGCGCCCGAACCTGCTTGGCCGCGATGCGGGAACTCACAAGCGTTTGGAGGTCGATCAGCCGATCCTGACGAACGAGGACCTGGCCAAGATCCGTTCCGTGGAAGAGGCGCTGGACGGCGCGTTCCGCTGCGCGACCATCGACATCACATGGGATGCGAGCAGTGGAGCCGAAGGCCTTGAACTGGCACTAAAAGAAATGTGCTGGGCCGCAACCGAAGCGGTGCTTCAGGATCACAACATCCTCGTTCTGTCCGACCGCGGGCAAAGCGAATCCCGCGTGCCGATGCCCGCCTTGCTGGCGACCGCGGCGGTGCATCATCACCTTGTGCGCCAAGGGTTGCGGATGCAGACCGGGCTTGTGGTCGAAACCGGCGAAGCGCGCGAAGTGCATCACTTCTGCGCGCTGGCAGGATACGGCGCGGAAGCGATCAACCCCTATCTCGCCTTCGAGACGATCGAGGCGCTGCGCGTGAAGCGCCATGCCGATCTGCCCGCCGCCAAGGTGCAGCAGAACTTCATCAAGGGCGTGGGCAAGGGCATCCGCAAGGTCATGTCCAAGATGGGCATTTCGACCTACCAGTCGTACTGCGGCGCGCAGATCTTCGACGCGGTCGGCCTGTCCACCGCCTTCGTTGAAAAGTACTTCACCGGCACCGCAACCACTATCGAAGGCATCGGCCTCGCCGAAGTTGCGGAAGAAGCGCTGCGCCGCCACGGGCAGGCTTATGGCGATAACCCGCTGTATGACGGGATGCTCGACGTAGGCGGGATCTACCAGTACCGGCTGCGCGGTGAGGAACACGCCTGGACGCCGCAGAACGTCGCCCAGTTGCAGCACGCGGTGCGCGGCAATGACCCGAAGAACTACGCCGAGTTTGCCGCCAGCATCAACGAACAGTCCGAACGGCTGCTGACGATCCGCGGCCTGCTGGAGTTCAGAAAGGCCGAGAAGCCGATCCCGCTCGACGAGGTCGAACCGGCGGCAGAAATCGTGAAGCGGTTCTCCACCGGCGCGATGAGCCTGGGCTCGATCAGCCACGAAGCGCATTCGACCATGGCGATCGCGATGAACCGCATCGGCGGGCGTTCGAACACGGGTGAGGGCGGGGAGGAGCCGTTCCGGTTCAAGCCGCTCGCCAACGGCGATTCGATGCGCAGCCGCATCAAGCAGGTCGCCTCTGGCCGCTTCGGGGTGACGACCGAATATCTCGTCAATTCCGATGATATCCAGATCAAGATGGCGCAGGGCGCAAAGCCCGGCGAAGGCGGGCAGCTGCCCGGCCACAAGGTTGACAAGCGCATTGGCGCGGTGCGGCATTCGACGCCGGGTGTGGGCCTGATCTCGCCCCCGCCGCACCACGACATCTATTCGATCGAGGATCTGGCGCAGCTGATCCACGATCTGAAGAACGTGAACCCGGTTGCGCGGATTTCGGTGAAGCTGGTGTCCGAAGTCGGTGTCGGCACGGTCGCGGCGGGCGTGTCCAAGGCGCGCGCGGATCATGTCACCATCGCGGGCTATGACGGCGGGACGGGCGCATCGCCGCTGACCTCGCTGACGCACGCGGGCAGCCCGTGGGAAATCGGCCTTGCCGAAACGCAGCAGACATTGCTGCTCAACGATCTGCGCGAGCGCATCGCGGTGCAGGTCGATGGCGGGCTTCGCACCGGCCGCGACGTTGCCATTGGCGCGCTGCTTGGCGCGGACGAATTCGGCTTTGCCACCGCGCCGCTGATCGCCGCCGGTTGCATCATGATGCGCAAGTGCCACCTCAACACCTGCCCCGTCGGCGTGGCGACGCAAGACCCGGTGCTGCGCGCGCGCTTCACCGGTCAGCCGGAACACGTGGTCAACTACATGTTCTTCGTCGCCGAGGAACTGCGCGCGATCATGGCCGAAATGGGCATCCGCACCGTCGCCGAGATGGTGGGCCGCGTTGACCTGCTCGACACCCACCGGATGGAACGCCACTGGAAGGCGCGCGGGATCGACCTGGGGCGCATCCTGCATCAGGTAAAGATCAAGGAAGGCGCCTCGCTGCGCCAGCGCGGCGTGCAGGATCATGGCCTCGAAGGCGCGCTCGACAACCGGCTGATCGCCGATTGCGCCGCCGCCATCGACACCAAGGCGCCGGTCCAACTCGCCTACGAGGTGAGGAACGTCAACCGCACGGTCGGCGCGATGCTCTCGGGCGAGATTGCCAAGGCACATGGCCATGAAGGTCTGCCGACTGACTCCATCCGCATCAACCTGACGGGCGTTGCGGGCCAGAGCTTCGGCGCATGGCTTGCCCACGGCGTGACGATCGATCTGGTCGGCGATGCCAATGACTATGTCGGCAAGGGTCTGTCAGGCGGCCGTATCATCGTTCGCCAACCGGCAGAGGCTCCGCGCGCGGCGCAGGACAACATCATCGTCGGCAATACCGTGATGTATGGCGCCATCGCGGGCGAGGCCTACTTCAACGGCGTCGCGGGCGAGCGGTTTGCGGTCAGGAACTCGGGCGCTATCGCGGTGGTCGAAGGCACCGGGGATCATGGCTGCGAATACATGACCGGCGGCGTGGTGGTGGTGCTGGGCAAGACCGGACGCAACTTCGCGGCGGGGATGAGCGGCGGGATCGCCTATGTCTATGACCCGGACGGCGCGTTTAAGGATCTGGTCAACCACGCACAGGTCGATCTGCTGCCAATCACGTCGGCACCGGACGCCGAGGAAGGCACCGGACGGCCCACGCAGCGGCCCCGCAGCGTCAACGATTTCGGTATGGGCGATATGCTGCGCCACGATGCCGAGCGGCTGCGCATCCTTGTGGAACGCCACCTTCTCCACACCGGCAGCAAGCTGGCAGGCGCGCTGCTGGCCGATTGGGACGCTGCGCTGAACCGCTTCGTCAAGGTCATGCCGCGCGATTATGCAGCGGCGCTGAAAAGGCTTGAGGCGGAACGCCACGAAGCCGCCAGCGTTGCAGCCGAATAGATTTCAGGAACGAGACACGACGATGGGCAAGGAAACCGGATTTCTCGAGCTGGACCGCCGCGAGCGGGATTATCTCGATCCGAAAGAGCGGCTGAAGAATTACCGGGAATTCATCATCCAGCCGGATGATGCGACCTTGGCCGGGCAGGCTTCGCGCTGCATGAATTGCGGCATTCCGTATTGCCATAACGGCTGTCCGGTGAACAACATGATCCCGGACTGGAACCACCTCGTCTACGAGGCGGACTGGAAGCGGGCGCTGTCCAACCTCCATTCGACCAACAACTTCCCCGAATTCACCGGCCGCATCTGCCCCGCACCGTGCGAGGCGGCCTGCACGCTCAACATCATCGACCAGCCGGTCACCATCAAGTCGATCGAATGCGCGATTGTCGATCGTGGGTGGAATGAAGGCTGGATCACGCCCCAGGTGCCCGCACAGCGCACCGGCAAGTCAGTGGCGGTGGTCGGCTCCGGCCCCGCTGGACTTGCCTGTGCGCAGCAATTGGCGCGCGCCGGGCATTCCGTGACCGTATTCGAGAAGAGCGACCGGCTTGGCGGATTGCTGCGTTACGGCATCCCTGACTTCAAGATGGAAAAGCACCTCATCAACCGCCGCGCCCAGCAGATGGAGGCGGAAGGGGTGACCTTCAAAACGTCGAAGGAAGTGGGCGTCGATATCTCGTTCAAGTCGTTGCAGGAAAACTTCGACGCGGTGGTACTGGCAGGCGGCGCGGAAGATGCCCGCGCGCTGGCAATCCCGGGCGCAGAAATGCAGGGCGTGCGCCTCGCGATGGAGTTCCTTACCCAGCAGAACAAGCGCGTGGCGGGCGATGATGAACTGCGCGCCGCGCCGCGTGGCACCTTGACCGCTACCGGTAAGCACATCGTCGTGCTCGGCGGCGGGGATACAGGCAGCGACTGTGTCGGAACCTCGAACCGCCAGGGCGCGTTGAGCGTCACGCAGCTCGAAATCATGCCCAAGCCACCGGAAAAGGAAGACAAGGCGCTGACCTGGCCCGATTGGCCGATGAAGCTGCGCACGTCCTCCAGCCATCAGGAAGGCGTGGAGCGTGACTGGGCTGTGCTGGCCAAACGGGTGCTGGGTGACGGCGAAAAGGTCACGGGCCTTGAATGCGTGCGCGTCGAGTGGGTTGGCGGCCAGATGCAGGAAATGGCGGGCAGCGAATTCACCATTCCGGCTGATCTGATCCTGCTGGCGATGGGCTTTGTCGGACCGAAGAAGGCCGGCCTGCTGGAACAGGCAGGCGTCGATCTGTCGGCGCGCGGCAATGTTGATGCAGACACCGAAAGCTACGCCACCAGCGTTCCGGGTGTCTTCGCCTGCGGCGATATGCGGCGCGGGCAGAGCCTTGTGGTCTGGGCAATCCGCGAAGGCCGTCAGGCGGCGCGCAGCGTCGACGAGGCTTTGATGGGGGTGTCCGAACTTCCGCGGTGAAGGCCGTACCGCGCTTTCTGCTGCTGACGTGGCACCCTGGCCCTACCGGCAGGGGTCAGTCGTTTGGCAGCAGCTTGTGCAGTTCACGGATCAAGACTTCGGCTTGCATTGGCTTTGTTAATACAGGGGCAGCCGTCATCTCTGACGGCAGTTGGCGAGCGCTGAAGCCCGTCAGGATGACGAACGGGATGCCGCGGTTTCCAAGCGCCTGGACGACAGGCAAAGAGGTCTCGTTCCTCAGGGAAACGTCGAGGATTGCGGCATCGCAAGGGGTATTTTCCAGCTGGACCAGCGCTTTCGCAACGGTCGGGCATGGGCCAAGCACCTCGAAACCGGCATGGTTTAACGTGTCGACAATTTCCTGAGCGATAAAAAACTCGTCTTCGACGACAAGGATGCGGGCTGTCATTCAAGCTTTCCTCGCGCATCAGGGATCATGAACCGGCCTGCTCAATGACTTCGTTGATCGCGCAAGTGAGTTTCCATGAAAACCCGGAGGGCGCAAAGTCACTTTTTACTTCGGCATCGAGGCCCGCTCTGACCATGTCGCCGGTGACGGTCGAACCAAACCCCGTTCGGGTTGGTGCTGTGACAGGTGGCCCGTCAGTCTCGACCCAGGTCATTACGAACCGGTCGGAGGCTGCGCCTTCAAGATGCCAGTTCAAGGTGATCCTTCCGCAGTCGTTGGACAAGGCCCCATACTTGCCGGCGTTGGTGACCAGCTCGTGGATTGTCATCCCGATCGCCTGAACCGCCGATGACGACAAGGCGAGATCTTCGCCGGAGAGCAAAATGCGGCGCCCGATCAAGTCTTTGTAGTGGCTTAACTGGGCGCGGATCAGTTCGTGGATGTTAACGCCTCGCCATTCTTTTTCCACGAGCAGATCCTGTCCGGCCGCCAATGATTGGATGCGCGCAGCGAAGTTCGCCATGAACTCAGCATGGTTTGTCCCATGGGTTCGTTTGGCCACGGACAGGACAACAGCAAGCAAATTCTTGGCCCGGTGGTTGATCTCGCCAAGCAGCATTTGGACGTGGCTTTCGCGATTCTTTTGATCGGTGATGTCAAGATTGGTGCCGACGAGCCACTCGGTTTTGCCATCAAGGCCAGCGCGCGCAACCTCGACCGCGCGAAGATGGCGCACGCTGCCATCGTCCCCCCGCTTGATGCGGAAGTCGCGCGTGCTTTCCGAGCAATTCCGGACAGTTTCGCGAAGGATCCGGTCCTGTTCAGGCGCGTCCTCCGGGTGAACTCTGGCTAGGTAGTCGCTGTAGTTCACAGATCCGTCAGCCGTTGGCGGCATGCCATAAAGTTCAAACATCGTGTCGTCCCACCGCACTTCGTCGGTCCCGGTATTCCATTGCCACAGCCCGATCCCGGCTGTGCGGGTGGCCAAGTGGGTCTTGACATCGCTCTCGCGCAGAGCGTCCACGGCAAGCTTGCGTTTTGTGACTTGCTGCTGAAGTTCGCGGACAACCTGCTCCTTTGCGTCAGCAAGATCGCGGCTGAGTTCGCGTTCCTTGCGCAATTGGCGGTTGGCAATCTGCATCCCGTGAATCAGCGCCAGATCCGTTGCCACCACGAACACATAGAGGCCTAGCGCAACTTCCTTACCCGCCAGATTGAATGACTGGGTGGGGTGGATGAAGAAATACCAGGCCACCAACCCGCACAGCAGCGCCGACAGGCTTCCCAGGCGAGCGCCGAACATGAACGCCGTCAGGACAACGGCAGGGAAAAATGTCAGATAGGGAAAGCCTGGAGGGAGCGCATCATCGAGCGCAATGCGCAGCAGCCATGCGGCTCCAGCGATGCCGAGCGTAGCTGCCAACGCAGAGGTCCGGCCCAAGCGCTGCGAGGGGAGGTTCTCGATCCATCGCGTCACCCGGCCTGACACGCTCCGGTCACGGCCGCGTTCGGTCCCACTCTCCGCTTGCTGTTCGCTTGCCATAAGAGGGTCTTTACCATCATGTGGGTGACCGCGTCATGCATCACTTCGAACCCGCCCCGCGCTGCAAAAGTCGGGAGGGAATATTTGGCCCCAGCTGAAACCTTGCCAAGGCGGTCCCGGATTTTCGGATCGTGCGCGATTGCGACGCAGCGTTAGTCGCCGAACCCTACGAACCGCGCCGCTTCATCAACGCTTTTGCGCAAGGAGACCACAGCATTGGCCGGAAACTCCGGGTCGGGCCAGCCCATTGCAATTGCTTTCATGATCACTTGATCGTCCGGGATGCCCGCATGCTCGCGCACCACGGGGCTTTGCATGATCCCTTGCGAGTTGATCACGCAGCCCAGCCCCTTGCTCCACGCCGCATTGACCAACGCCGTCGTCACCGCGCCGCAATCGAAGGCGGTGTCGTCGCTGCCGGAAAGCTCGCGGTCGTAGGTGACGATCACGCAGACCGGCGCATCGAACTGGCGGAAGCCGCGCAGCACCCAATCCTGCCGGGCGTGCTTGTCATCGCGTTCGATGCCCATCGCGCCAAACAATTGCTTGGCGACTTCGACCTGTCGATCACGGTGAACCCCTGCGAATGCCTCGCCCCGGCGAAACTCGCGGCTGTCGGGCAGGCCGGCGAGGATGTTGTCGGTGTTGCCCTTGCGGATGCGGCTCAATGGCTCACCCGTGATGACGTGGAAATGCCATGGCTGGGTGTTCATCGACGTGGGCGAACGTATCGCCATCGTGAGCACTTCCTCGATCAGCGCGCGCGGCACCAGCTTGTCGAGGTAACCGCGGATGCTCCGCCGTCCGAGAACAACCTCGGCGTAAGTCTGGTCAGGCGTGCCGCTCATATATTCTCTCCCGATTCTCGTTATCGGGGAGGAGTGCTAGCGCAGCCGGAGCATCGCTCAAAGGCCGCTACGGCAGGGCGGGTGCGTTTATGCCGCCTCTGCCAGCTCAAGTTCCAGGCGGTCCCAGATTTCCACCAGTGCCTCGGTCAATTCGTCCATCATCGCGTCGGTGTGGTGCGGGCCGGGGGTGAAGCGCAGACGTTCCGTCCCGCGCGGCACGGTGGGGAAGTTGATCGGCTGCACATAGACGCCGTATTCCGCCAGCAGGATGTCGCTGATCTTCTTGGCGCGCACCGGATCGCCAACCATCAGCGGTACGATGTGGGTGACTGAATCCATCACTGGCAGGCCGGCTTCGGCGAATTTCAGCTTGAGCATCGCGGCAGCGCGCTGCTGGGCGTTCCGTTCTGTGCTGCTTTCCTTCAGGTGCCGCACGGACGCGAGCACGCCGGCCACCAGCACGGGCGAAAGCGATGTCGTGAAAATGAAGCCCGGCGCATAGCTGCGGATGCAGTCCACGACTTTGTTGCTGGCCGCGATATAGCCGCCCATCACGCCGAATGCCTTGCCCAGCGTGCCTTCGATTATGTCGATCCGGTGCGCCGCGCCGTCCCGTTCGGAAATGCCGCCGCCGCGCGCGCCGTACATGCCCACCGCGTGAACCTCGTCGATATAGGTGAGCGCGTTGTATTTTTCGGCAAGGTCGCAGAACGCATGGATCGGGGCGACGTCGCCTTCCATCGAATACACGCTTTCAAAGGCGATCAGCTTGGGCGTGTCGATGTCCACCGAAGCGAGCAGTTCCTCCAGATGCGCCACATCATTGTGGCGGAATACCATCTTTTCGCAGCCCGAATTGCGGATGCCTGCGATCATGCTGGCGTGGTTCAGAGCGTCGGAGAAGATCACGCAACCCGGCAGCAGCTTGGCCAGCGTGGAAAGCGTCGCATCGTTGGAGACATAGCCGGACGTGAACAGCAACGCGGATTCCTTGCCGTGCAGATCGGCAAGTTCGTTCTCCAGCTCGACGTGGAAATGTGTGTTGCCGCCGATATTGCGCGTACCGCCAGATCCTGCACCAACATCGTGGAGCGCGGCTTCCATCGCGCCGATCACCTTGTCGTGCTGGCCCATGCAAAGGTAGTCGTTGGAGCACCAGACAGTGATCGGTTTCGGACCGTTATGCCCATGGAAACAGCGCGCGTTCGGGTATGCGCCCTTGTTGCGCATGATGTCGATGAAGACCCGGTAGCGTCCTTCCTCGTGCAGCCGGTCGATCGCGGAATCGAAGATCTGATCGTAGTTCACTCGCGTCTCGCTGCTCTCGCGGCGTCCGGGAAACGGACGGGCGCGGTTCGTGCCATGACTGTCTTGTCCCGCCATAACGTATCAGAGGGCGGATGGTTTCGGGGATATCTAGGGGCGGGTCAGCGCTTTTGCCACAGCGATCTTTGCGAGCGTTTCGCAAGGCGCAAGGTGCGCTGGTCAGAACGCCGCGGCAGGGCCGAATCCGCGGGCAGCAAGAGCCCCCTCTAGTCCCGCAGCTCCCGTTACTGGTCCGGTAACGACAAAACGGGCTGGGCTGGCGGGTGCAAAGCTTTGTCCGTCAAGCAGATGCGCGATACGCCGTGCGATCCCCTGCGCCCCATCCACCTGCCGGACCTGCTGGCCGAAAGCGGCGGCAAGTTCCGGGCCGAGCAGCGGGAAATGCGTGCAGGCGAGCACCAGCGTGTCGATCTCGGACCCGCCCGCCAATTCGGAAAGCCGTGTGTGGACATCGGCGATAAGCGCCGGATCGACCGGAGCGCCGCGCAGCTTCGCTTCTGCAGCCGCGACAAGTCCGGGTGCCGCGACGCGCAGCAACCGTTTGTCTTGCGCGAACCGCGCTTCGAGATCGTCGACATAGGCCTGCCGGATCGTTGCTTCGGTGCCGACCAGGCCAATGATGCCGGTCTGCGTCAGCGCGGCGGCAGGCTTGATCGCGGGGACCGTGCCGACCACGGGAATTTCCAGCACATCGCGCACCATGCCCAGCGCGATCGTGCTGGCGGTGTTGCAGGCAATACAGGCAAGGCGCGGCTGATACCGCTCCGCCATCCGCCCCAGCAATCCCGCCACCCGCGCGGCAATCTGAGCTTCGGTCTTGGAGCCATAGGGCAGGCCCGCCAGGTCGGCGGCGTAGATCACCGGCGCATCCGGCAGCAGTTCGCGCAAGGCGTCATAAACCGTCAGCCCGCCGACGCCGGAATCAAACAGCAGGATCGGGGAGGCAGGATCGACCGACAAGAAATTCTCCATTCGCCCTGACTTGTCCAAGGGTGATCTTTCTTTTGGAATATCGCGCGCTAGAAGAAGTGCAGTGCTTCGACAAGCTCGGCACGAATGGGATGGGGTTTGATGGAATTGTTTTTTTCGGCCGTTTTCGGCTTTGCCTTGGGCTCGATTCCCTTTGGTCTGATCCTGACCCGTGCGGCGGGGCTGGGGGATGTGCGCAAGATCGGCAGCGGTAGCATCGGCGCGACCAACGTGCTGCGCACCGGCAACAAGGGGCTAGCAGCAGCGACTGTGCTGCTTGATGCTGCGAAGGCGGCAGTGCCGGTGCTGGTCGCTGCGGCAATGTGGCCGGGTTCGGAGGGCATCGCCGCCGTCGCCGCCGTGGCGGGTCACTGCTTCACCCCGTGGCTCGCCTTCAAGGGCGGCAAGGGCTTTGCCAGTGCTGCCGGAGCGCTCGGCGCGCTGGCATGGCCGGCGCTGCTGGCCTGCGCTGCGATCTGGGCCATCACGCTGTTCGCAAGCCGGATTTCATCGGTATCGTCGATGGTTACTGTCGTCGCTGCGCCGATTGTGGTGTGGGCGCTGGGATACCCGCAGGTCATCCCGCCGCTGCTCGCCATCGCCGCGATCGTCATCGTCCAGCACCGCGCCAATATCGGCCGCCTGATGCGCGGGGAGGAGCCGCGCGTCGGTTCCTCAGCCAAGCCGTGATGCTGGGCATCATCTGATGGAGAACCGGGGGTCGCAGCCGGTGCTCTTGCAACAAGAAGCCTTCGCGCGCATCCGCCTGTTGCGCTCGCCGAACATCGGCCCGGTCAGCTATCGCCAGCTCATCGCGCGGTTTGGCAGCGCGGCGGCGGCGCTGGACGCGCTGCCCGATCTCGCCAGCCGGGGGAGGGGGCCATATCGCGCCGCCACCACCGAAAGCGTCGAGCGCGAGATTGCCGCTGTTCGCCGCACAGGGGCGCGATACCTTTTCCACGATCAACCCGATTATCCGGCGCTGTTGGCCGAATTGGACAGCGCGCCGCCGATTGTGACCTGTCGGGGGCGTCTGGCGCTAGCGAGCGAACCTTGCGTGGCGCTGGTCGGCGCGCGCAATGCCAGCGCCGCAGCCGTCAAGCTGGCCCGCGATTTCGCCAGCGCCTTGGCCGAGGCGGGGTTCACCGTCGTCTCCGGCCTTGCCCGCGGCATCGACGGCGCGGCGCATGAAGGCGCGTTCCCCGCGACCATCGGCGTTATCGCCAGCGGGATCGATATCACCTACCCCCCGCAGCACACCGAACTTCAGGAACGCATCGCCAATGAAGGACTACTGATCGCCGAGCAGCCCCCCGGCACCGAACCGCGCGGGCGGCATTTCCCGTCACGCAATCGCATCATCGCCGGGCTGGCAAGCGGCACGCTGGTGATCGAGGCCGCGCCGCAATCCGGCAGCCTCATCACCGCGCGGCTGGCGGGCGAGGCGGGGCGCGAGGTGATGGCGATCCCGGGCTCCCCGCTGGACGCGCGCGCATCGGGTTGCAACCAGCTGATCCGCGAAGGCGCGGTGCTGGTGCAGACGCCTGACGAGGTGATCGAACTGCTACAAAGCTTCACCGGAGCGCCGCGCTCGCGCTTTTGCGTGTCCGACACGGCGAGCGATTTCGACTACAACGAACTCGCCAAGCTCGATTGGGGCGAGGCGCGCGCCGACCTCAGCGGCGATATCGCCCACCTGCTCACCAACGCGCCGGTCGCAGTCGACGAACTGATCCGCCAGTCAGGCGCCAGCCCAGCCGCGGTGCATATGGCGCTGCTTGAATTGGAATTGACGGGCGAATTGGTGCGTGAAGCTGACGGGTTGGTGCGCCGCGCTGGGTGACCCAATCCCCGAACGCTCTTGCACAAGCCGCTTGACGCTGTAAGCGCCGCCGCTCCACCCTCGCGCGTACACACGTAAGGGACCTATCTCAGCGCCATGCAGCTTGTCATCGTCGAATCCCCCGCCAAGGCGAAAACCATCGAGAAGTATCTGGGCAAGGACTTCAAGGTCCTGGCCTCCTACGGCCACGTCCGCGATTTGCCGCCCAAGGATGGCAGCGTGAAGCCCGAGGACGACTTTGCGATGGAGTGGGAACTCTACCGCGACAAGCAAAGCCGCTTCAAGGAAATCGCCGACGCCGCCAAGGGCGCCTCGCGCCTTGTGCTCGCCACTGACCCTGACCGCGAAGGCGAGGCGATCAGTTGGCACGTTCAGGAGCTGCTGAAGAAGCGCAAGAGCCTGCCCGCCAAGGTCGACCGGGTGACCTTTAATGCGATCACCAAGACTGCCGTGCTCGACGCGATGGCCAAGCCGCGTGAGCTGGATCAGCCGCTGATCGACGCCTATCTGGCGCGGCGCGCGCTCGACTACCTGTTCGGCTTCACGCTGTCGCCGGTGCTGTGGCGCAAACTGCCCGGTGCCAAGAGCGCGGGGCGCGTGCAGTCCGTGGCGCTGCGCCTGATCGTTGAGCGCGAGCGCGAGATCGAGGCGTTCCGGGCGGACGAATACTGGAGCGTCGTTGCGCGGATGATGCACGATGGCACCGACTTCGATGCGCGGCTCGTCAAGTTTCGGGGCGAAAAGCTGGAGAAACTCAGCCTCGGCGCTGAGGGCGTCGCGATGGAGGCCAAGGCTGCTGTTGAAGCCGGGCGCTTCACGGTAGAAGGCACTGAAATCAAGCCGCTGAAGCGTAGCCCCGCGCCGCCCTTCACCACATCCACCTTGCAACAGGAGGCCGCGCGCAAGCTGGGCTATTCAGCGCAGCACACCATGCGGCTGGCGCAGAGCCTCTACGAAGCGGGCGCCATCACCTATATGCGGACCGATGGCGTGCAGATGGACATGAGCGCGATCCACGCCGCGCGCGATGCCATTGTAGCGCGCTTCAGTGAAGATTATCGTCCAGAAAAACCGCGCTTTTACAGCACGAAGGCGAAGAATGCGCAGGAAGCGCACGAAGCGATCCGCCCGACCGATTTCACCCGCGACCGCGTGGGCAGCGGGGACGAGGGCAAGCTGTACGACCTGATCTTCAAGCGCGCGATGGCGAGCCAGATGGCGACCGCGCAGCTTGAGCGCACCACCGTCACCTTCCGCGATGCGACCGGCAGCCACGAGCTTCGCGCCACCGGTCAGGTGATCCGCTTCCCGGGCTTCCTTGCGGTCTATCAGGAAGGCTTTGATGACAGCGAAGATGACGAGAGTGGCCTGCTGCCAGCCATGAAATCGGGCGATTGCCCGGCCAAGCGCGCGGTCGACGCGACCCAGCATTTCACTCAGCCCCCACCGCGCTTTTCCGAAGCATCGCTGGTCAAGCGGTTGGAGGAGCTCGGCATCGGGCGGCCGTCCACCTACGCCTCGACCATCCAGACTCTGCGTGATCGCGCCTATGTCCGCATGGAGAAGAACCGCTTCTTTGCCGAAGAAAGCGGCCGCCTGCTGACTGCCTTCCTCGAACGCTTCTTCCCCACCTATGTGGCCTATGATTTCACTGCCGGCATGGAGGACGAGCTCGACGTCGTTTCCGACGGGCGGGAGGAGTATAAGGTGCTGCTCGCCCGGTTCTGGAAGGACTTCAAGCCCAAGGCCGACGAGGTCATGGAGAAGCTGCCTTCGGAAGTGACCGAGGCGCTGGACGAATATCTCTCCGACTTTCTGTTCCCGCCGCGCGAAGATGGCGCCGACCCGCGCGAATGCCCGCTATGCGCAAGCGAGGGCCGGGCTAATGGCCGTCTCGCGTTGCGGGGCGGCAAGTTCGGCGCGTTTGTCGCCTGCGCCAATTACCCGGAATGCAAGTTCACCCGCCGCTTTGGCCAGCCCGGCGCCGATGGCGCAGGCGGTGCCGATGATGGCGTGATCGGGCAGCACCCCGAAACGGGCGAAGACATCCACCGCAAGACCGGACGCTTTGGCCCCTATGTGCAGATGGGCGATGGCAAGGAAGCGAAACGTGCCAGCATCCCCAAGGACCTCGACGATTTCGATCTGGACTGGGCGGTGAAACTGCTCGATCTGCCGCGGATTGTCGGCGCGCATCCCGATACCGGCCTGGAAATAGAAGCAAACATAGGGCGTTACGGCCCCTACCTTCGGCATGACGGCAAGTACGGCAAACTGACAAACACGCGCGAAGTGTTCGAAGTCGGCATGAACCGCGCGGTCGATCTTTTGGCGCAGGCGGCCAACCGCGGCGGCGCGGCGCGGGGCAAGTCGGAACCTATGGCGACATTGGGCGCACACCCTGTCAGCGGCGGCGAGATCAAGGTCATGCCGGGCCGCTTCGGCCCTTACGTCACCGATGGCACCACCAACGCCACGATCCCGCGTGACACCAAGCCTGAAGACGTGACGCTGGAAGCCGCCATCGAATTGATCGACGCGCGCATCGCCAAGGGCCCGGCTAAGGGCAAGGCCAAGAAGAAGGCCGCACCCAAAAAGGCCGCCGTTAAGAAGCCCGCTGCCAAGAAAGCCCCCGCCAAAAAGAAGGCTCCGGCAAAGAAAGCGGCTGTTGCGACGAAATGAGCATCGGAGCGGCGCAAACCGCCGCTCCGCCGCCTTATTGTTCGTAAATTATAAAGCATTTACCCCTAGAACCGGCGACAGACGAAGGGCTGCTGGGTGTGTTCTGCACCTCGAACGGCGAGGCCAGGACATCCACGACGGGATCGCAGCCGGCGCGGACGATTACATCGTCAAGCCGTTCGATGAGGCCGCATTGAAGGCAAAGCTGGAGAAGTTGGGGCGGGGGTGATGGCTCGCCGCCTTCGCCTTTTCCGTTGCCCCGGTCCATGGATCGCCGCGGCCCTACGGGCCTCCCGATGACGAAAAGCGTTCCCTAACGCACCCAGTCCAGCCCCATCTCCTCGAAAATCTCCTTGTCCTCGGCCCAGTTTTCAAGCTGTTTGACGTGGAGATAAAGATGCACCGGCACGCCCAGTACCTCACTCAATTCCTTGCGCGCAGCCGCCCCGATCTGCTTGATCCGTGATCCGCCCTTGCCCAGCACGATGGCGCGCTGGGTTTCGCGGGCGACCACGATCTGCTGGTGGATTTCGATGCTGCCGTCCTTGCGCACCTCGTATTTCTCGGGCCGCACCGCGCTGTCGTAGGGCAGTTCTTCGTGGAGTTGCTGGTAGAGCTGTTCGCGGGTGATTTCGGCGGCAAGCAGGCGTTCGGAGGCATCAGACACCTGATCTTCGGGGTACATCCATTCCGCTTCGGGCATCATGCCCGCCAGCGCGTCTTTCAGTTCCGGCACGCCGTCACCGGTCAGCGCCGAGACGAAGTAGATCTCGGCAAAGTCGACCTTGCCCGCCAGATCCTGCGCCAGTGCCAGCATCGGTTCCTTCTTGGAGCGATCGACCTTGTTGATGACGAGGATCTTGCGTTCGGGCCGGTTCGCCAGCGCCTCCAGCAACGGCTCCAACTCGTGACGGCGCTGCTTGATCGGATCGACCAGCAGCAGAACTGCGTCCGCTGCTTCTGCGCCTTCCCAAGCGGCGCTGACCATCGCGCGGTCGAGCCGCCGCTTGGGCGCAAAGATGCCGGGGGTGTCGACCAGGATCATCTGCACCGGCGCACCCGCCAATTCATGCAGCGCGATGCCAAGCATCTTGGCGCGGGTGGTCTGCGCCTTGGCCGAGGTGATCGCGACCTTCTGGCCGACCAGCTGGTTCACCAGCGTCGATTTTCCGGCATTGGGCGCGCCGATAACGGCAACCATGCCGCAGCGGGTGGGGGGTGTTTGTTGTTCCATCATTCTTCCGTTCGGGACGTTACCCGTATTGTTCAAGAAATGCCTTGGCGGCCAGACGTTCGGCTTCGCCCTTGCTGGTAGCGGTCGCTTCGGCTTGGCCGACATTGCGGATGCTGACCCGGACGGTGAAGCGCGCTGCATGGTCCGGTCCGCTGCGGTCGATCACCTCGTAAAGCGGGGTGGTGCGGCGGTTGCCTGCGGCCCATTCCTGAAGCGCGCTTTTGGGGTGTTTGGATTTCCCCTCGTCGCCTTCAAGTTCCTTGACCCACAGGCGGTAGATCAGCGTTTGTGCGGCATCAAAGCCGTGTTCGATAAAGCAGGCACCGATCAGCGCCTCCATAACATCGCCAAGGATTTTATCGCTATCCGCCCCGCCATCATCGCGGGCCTGCTTGCCCAGCCGGATGTGCATGGGCAGGTCGATGGAGCGGGCGATGCGCGCGCAGGTCGCCCCGCTGACCAGAGCGTTGAGGCGCTGCGACAACTTGCCTTCGGGCGCGTCGCCTGCGCGGAACAGCCATGCCGCTACTGACAGGCCAAGCACGCGGTCGCCAAGGAATTCGAGCCGCTGGTAATCTGCCGCATCGGCCGGGCCAGAGCCATTGAAGCTGCCGTGGGTCAGTGCCTCCAGCCAGGGTGCATCACCGATCGGGGCAAAGCCCTGTTCTTCCAGCCAGGCGCGCGCTTCGGGAGTAATGGTGGCAGTCACAGCGCGTCCCCGATCCGGCTTCCACGCGCGGCTGAGAACCATGTCCACGGCTTCACCCAATCGGCGCCGCCATCGGTTGACCAGACAATGATCTCGGCCCGGCCCACCAGCAGGTCTTGCGAGACGAAGCCCACGCCTTCTCCGGCCGATGCCGGGAAGCGGCTATCGAGCGAGCTGTCGCGGTTATCGCCCATCACGTAGACCGCGCCATCAGGCACGGTGACTTCGGCAAACCCGTCCGCAGCAGTTACCCCGAAATCAAGCACATCGTAGGAAACGCCGCCGGGCAAAGTTTCGCGGTAGGCGGCATAACGGCACGCTTCGCTTCCGTCCGCGGCGCGCTCGGCATCACCGCCCCATGCGCAACCGGTGTTGGGAGACAGGGGCACAAGAACATCGGCAAGCTGCGCCCTCCGCAGCCGTGCGCCGTTCAGCATTACCTCCCCGCCGGTCACCGCGATCCTGTCGCCCGGGAGGCCGATCACTCGCTTGATATAGTCGCGCCCGTCGACCGGATGCTTGAAGATCACGATATCCCCGCGCGCCGGGGTTCCTGCTAGAAACCGCCCTTCGGGCAGTCGCAGATCGAAGGGCAGGGAATGGCGCGAAATGCCATAGGGCCATTTGGCGGCAAGCAGGTAATCGCCGTTCATCAGGCGCGGGAGCATACTCTCCGACGGGATCGAGAACGGCGAGAAGACAAAGATACGGAACGCCAGCACCACAAGCAGCAGCTTGACCAGAAACCACACAAAACCGCCCCAGCCTTCGTCCGTGCGGGCGGTAGCTGCGGCAGGCGGCGGTGTCCCGAACGATTGGGTCTTAACATCCATCCTTCATGCCCTTACTCGCAGCCGCACACTTGCGCAAAGGGGAACGGAGATGGGTTTGGCAGACGGGATCGGGAACGGCGGAACCGCTGCCGCGGCATGGGCAGAATTGCGCGAGCTGCGCCATCCGGCGTTGGCCGCATTGTTCGCCGCGGATCCTGATCGTCCCGCCGCCATGACCCGGCGGATTGCGTGGCCGATGGAGTTGGGCAGCGGTGCTGAAACAGCGTTGCGGATCGATTTTTCAAAGACCCATTTGGATGACGCGGCGCTGGCTGCATTCGAAGGGCTGGCCGAAGCATCGGGCTTCACCGCAGCGCGCGATGCACTGTTCGGCGGGGGTATCGTCAATCCGACCGAGGGCCGCGCCGCCACTCACGGCGCGCTGCGCGGCAGCGGCACGCCTGCGCAGGTTGAGGAAGCCGAAGCGTTGCTTGCCCGGATGGGGATGCTGGTGGAAGCGATCCACGAAGGCGCTTTGGGCGAAGTGCGGCATTGCATCGCCATTGGCATCGGCGGGTCAGCGCTGGGTCCCGCGCTTGCCATTGATGCGTTGGCCCGTGATCTGGCGCTGGTCGATGTGCACGTGGTTTCGAACATCGACGGGCTGGCGCTGGAACAGGCGTTCCGCGCCTGCGACCCGGAGACGACGCTGATCGCCGTTGCTTCCAAGACCTTCACCACCATCGAGACGATGACCAATGCTGCCAGCGCGCTGAAGTGGCTTGCCGATAACGGCGTGGAAGACCCGGATGGCCGGGTGGTGGCGTTGACCGCCTCGCCTGAAAAGGCGGTGGAGTGGGGGGTGGACGAAACCCGCATTCTGCCGTTCGTCGAAAGTGTGGGCGGGCGTTATTCGCTGTTCTCCAGCATCGGTTTTCCGGTCGCGCTGGCGATCGGGATGGACGAATTCCGCGCGATGCTGGCGGGCGCGAAGGCGGTGGATGATCACTTCCGCGCTGCTGATGGCCGCGGCAATGCCCCGCTGCTCGCCGCCTTTGCCGACCAGTACTATACGCGCCTGCGCGGCTGCCAGACCCGCGCGGTGTTCGCTTATGACGAGCGGCTGGCGCTGCTGCCTGATTACCTCCAGCAGCTCGAAATGGAATCCAATGGCAAAAGCGTCACCGCCAGCGGCGCTGCCGTTGACGGGCCGACCGCAGCGGTGACGTGGGGCGGGGTGGGGACGGACGCGCAGCACGCGGTGTTCCAGCTGCTGCATCAGGGCACGCACCTTATTCCGGTCGATTTCCTGGTGAGCATTGCGCCGGGCGACGATCTGGATCCGGCACATCACCGCATCCTGTTGATGAACTGTTTTGCGCAAGGCGCGGCGTTGATGGCGGGCCAGCCGTCGGACGATCCGGCGCGCGCCTATCCGGGGGACCGCCCGTCCACTACCTTCCTGATGGATGATTGCGATGCCGCCATGCTGGGCGCGCTGATCGCCTTCCACGAACACCGCACCTTCGCCAATGCCGTGCTGATGGGCATCAACCCCTTCGATCAGTTCGGCGTCGAGCTTGGCAAGGCCATCGCCAAACAGATTGAAAGCGGGGAGGGCGATTTCGACCCGAGCACGAAGGCACTGATGGCCGCGGCGGGGTTGGAGTGAGGGGGCGCGGGCGAAATTCTTTGACATTTGCGGCATTAGCGACCATTGGGCCGCCATCGAAGCGCGCTAGCCATGCGTGAAGCGGCGGAAAACTAAAAAGCATCCGCCCCGGCCGCGCCTCGGTCCTACCCCCAGACTTCCCTTTTCACGCGGGCGGTTTCAACCCCCGCGCCGCGCGTGTGCCTTCCGTTTGGGAAAGGCCAGAGCGCGTCGCAGATTTTTTGCGAGTATATTCCACATGACCACTTTTGCTGACCTCGGGCTGTCGCAGCCCGTGCTGCAGGCTCTTGACCTCAAGGGCTACAGCACCCCGACCCCGATCCAGGAGCAGGCCATTCCCGCCGTGCTGAAGGGGCGCGACCTGCTCGGCATCGCGCAGACCGGCACCGGCAAGACCGCTGCCTTCATGCTGCCTTCGATCGACCGCCTGCGCGAGGCGGAAAAGCAGATCCCGTTCAAATCCTGCCGGATGCTGGTACTTGCCCCGACGCGCGAGCTGGCCGTGCAGATTTCCGACAGCGCCAAGGATTACGGCTCGCTGGCGGGCCTCAAGGTGCAATGCATCGTCGGCGGCACGTCGGTGGGCAAGGATCGGAACAAGCTGCACCGCGGCACCGATATTCTTGTCGCAACGCCTGGGCGCCTGCTCGACCTCATCGATCAGAAGGCGCTGAACCTTGCTGGTGTCGAAATTCTGGTGCTGGATGAAGCGGACCAGATGCTCGACCTCGGCTTTATCCACGCGCTGCGCAAGATCCGCGAATTGGCGCCCAAGGATCGCCAGACGCTGTTCTTCAGTGCGACCATGCCCAAGGCGATCAAGGAATTGGTGAGCGGGTTCTGCAACAACCCCGTGCAGGTTTCGGTCACACCGGAAAGCACGACTGCCGAACGCATCGACCAATATCTGTTCATGGTGCAGCAGGACGAGAAGCTGTCCTTGCTCGAAATGATCCTCAAGGGCCGCCATCAGGTGCCCGGCGCGATCGAACGCGTGCTGATCTTTACCCGGACCAAGCATGGCGCGGACCGTGTCGTGAAGAAGCTGGAGCAGGCGGGCATCCCCGCCAACGCGATCCACGGCAACAAGTCGCAACCGCAGCGCCAGCGCGCTCTCGATGAATTCCGCAAGGCCCGCGTGCCGGTGCTGATCGCGACCGATGTGGCCGCGCGCGGGATCGACATTCCGGGCGTCAGCCACGTCATCAATTACGAGCTGCCCAATGTGCCCGAACAATATGTCCACCGCATCGGGCGGACGGCGCGGGCGGGCAAGAGCGGGATCGCGATTGCTTTCTGTGCCGAGGACGAACGCGCCTATCTGAAGGATATCCGCAAGACGACCGGCGCCGAGCTGGAGCGTCTGGCGCTTCCCGAAAACTTCCGTGCGGTGGTTGAGGGTGAAGGCCCGGAAAAGCCCGCCGCCCGCACCCCGATGAAGCGCGTGCAGCCGCGTCCGGTCGGGCAGCGCAAACCGCAAGGTGACCGCCGGCCTGAGGGCGATCGTCGTCCGCGGCAGGGTGAACAGCGCCGTCCTGAGGGGGGGCGTTCCGAAGGTGAGCGTCGTCCGCAGCAGGGTGATCGTCGTCCCGCACAGGGCGAAAACCGCCGTGCCGAAGGGGGGCGCACTGAAGGTGATCGCCGTCCGCAGGGTGATCGCAAGCCGCAGCAGGCGCATGGTTCGGGTGGCCACGGTCGTCCCGGCGGTAACGGCGGCGGCGGTGATCGCCGTCAGCCGGGTGGCGGAGGCCGTCCCGGCGGCAATGGTGGCGGCGGTGGTAATCGCGGTCGCGGTCGTCCCGGCGGCGGCGGCGGCGGGCGTCCGCGCAGTGCCAGCGTCTGATCGCTAACCAGCAATAACAAGGAAAAGGGGCGGGAGCGGCAAACTCCCGCCCCTTTTCCTTGTCTGAAATCCCGCTTTTCGCCCGCACAAGGTTGCCGCCCGGCGTGGGCGGGGCCATATGCGGGGCCGCCGGATGGGAGCAGAATAATGGCCGACACGTATGATTTTGACCTCTTCACCATCGGTGCAGGCTCGGGCGGGGTGCGCGCCAGCCGCATCGCTGCAGCGCACGGCGCACGCGTAGCGGTGGCCGAGGAATACCGCGTCGGCGGAACCTGCGTCATCCGCGGCTGCGTGCCCAAGAAGATGCTGGTCTACGGCGCGCATTTCGCCGAAGACCTGGAAGATGCCAAAGCCTTCGGGTGGACTATCGAGGGCAAGAGCTTCAACTGGGCGGCCCTCCGTGACAATGTGCAGAACGATGTCACCCGGCTTGAAGGCCTGTACGGCCAAACGCTCGGCAGCCATGATGTCACGATCTTCAACGAACGTGCGACGATCACCGGCGGTCACCAGATTACGCTGGCCAGCGGCAAGGTTATCACCGCCGGTCACATCCTGATCGCCACCGGTGCGCGGCCCCACGTGCCGCAGTTTCCGGGCAGCGAACATGTCATCACCTCGAACGAGGCGTTCCATCTCGAAACCTTGCCGCGCCGCATTCTGATTGCAGGCGGGGGCTATATCGCCAATGAATTCGCAGGGATCTTCAACGAATTCGGCTGCAAGGTGACCATTGCCAACCGGTCGGACACGATCCTGCGCAGCTATGACGCGGCCCTGCGTGACCGGCTGCTGCAAATCTCGACGGTCAAGGGCATCACATTCCTGTTCCACGCCGAATTCGAATCCATCGAAAAGCAGCCCGACGGCACCCTGCTGGTCAAGCTAACGGGGCAGGACGCTTGCGAATATGACGCGGTGATGGTCGCTACGGGACGTGTGCCCAACGTGGAAGGGCTGGGACTTGAAACGGTCGGCGTTGCCCTGGGCCAGCGGGGCGAGATCGTCGTTGATGCCTTCAGCCGCACCAATGTCGATCACATCTACGCCGTGGGCGACGTGACGGACCGGGTGCAGCTGACGCCGGTGGCGATCCGCGAAGGGCAGGCTTTTGCCGATTCCGTATTCGGCCCGGGTGATCCCTATGCCGTCGATCATTCCTGCGTGCCGAGCGCGGTGTTCAGCCATCCGCCGATCGCTGCGGTCGGCATGACCGAGGGCGAGGCGCGCAACACGCTCGGCAATATCAAGGTGTTCCAGTCGGATTTCCGTCCGATGAAAAACGTCGTGGCGGGGCGCAACGAACGCAGCCTTTACAAGATGATTGTCGATGCTGCGACCGACCGGATCGTGGGCATCCACATGATCGGCCCCGATGCGCCGGAAATCATGCAGGCCGCCGCCATCGCGGTGAAGGCCGGGCTGACCAAGGCGGATTTCGACGCAACCGTAGCGATCCACCCGACGATGGCCGAAGAACTGGTGCTGTTCAAATAAGCCGCTCGGCGCGTTCTTGCCGACAAACGTTTTGGCAACTTCGGTCTGTTATCCTGCACGGATGGACAGCACCACTCTGACGGCACGGCAACAGCGGGAGCTTAATTATCACCGCGATCACGCGGCTGCCTATGCCTATGAAGCGCTCCGTCCGGTGGCGGATGATATCATCGTCAGCGCCGTACGCCGGCCGTGGAATGCCTATTGGTCAATGTATGACCGGCTGCTTGCGGCTGATCTGGCGGGCAAGGCGGTGCTGGTGCTGGGGTGCGGGTTTGGCGACGATGCGATCCGCATTGCGCGGCTGGGTGCACGGGTATCAGCCTGCGACCTGTCGCCCGAATCGCTCGACATCGCCAGCAAGCGCGCCAAGCGCATCGGGGTAGAGATTGATTTTGGCGCCATGCCTGCCGAAGCCATGACGTATCCCGACAATACGTTCGACGGGATCGTATTCGTCGATATCCTGCACCATGTCGATATCGCCGCGACCATGGCTGAAGTGGTGCGCGTCCTGAAACCCGGCGCACACGTTATCGGTGATGAGCTTTACACGCACACCGGCCTGCAGCGCATCCGCGAAAGTCAGCCGGTCCAACGGGTGCTTTACCCCATCATGCGGCGCTGGATCTATGGAGGAACCACGCCCTACATCACGGAAGACGAACACAAGATCGACGAGCATGAATTCGCGCTCGTCACGGCGCGGCTGACCGGAATGGAGACCGACTGGTTCAACATCGTCGAAGGTCGGCTTTATCCCACGCGCCTGATCTGGGCATCGCGGATCGAACGCGCCGCGATGCGTCCCCTGTCGCCACTCGCGGCCTATTTGGCCGGGCGCGTGGTATTCAGCGGCAGGCTGGCAAAATAGCGTCAGGCGCCCAGGCGGGCCGGCGCAAATTGCTCCAGCCGCAGCCCCGCCTCAGCACAATCTTCGGGCATGGGCACACCCAGCACCGCCGCTGCGGCAATCCGCGACAGGGCAGGCGCCGTTTGGAAGCCTGCGCCGCCTTGCCCCGCACACCACACGAACCCCGGCGCATCGCCAGCATGGCCGATTACCGGCAATTCGTCAGAGGCAAAGCTTCTGAGGCCTGCCCAGCTATGACTGATCCGCCGGATGGGGAGGGTTGTTGCCTGCTCCACCCGGTCAGCGGCGATGGCGATGTCGATCTCCTCTGCCGCCGCATCGCAAGGGTCTGACGGGGTCTGGTCCATGCTGGAGGCCAGCAATTGCCCGCGACCTTCGGGCAACAGGTAAAAACCTTCGCCGACGGTCTTGGTAAAGGGCCAGCCTTGCACATCATCGCCTTGCGGGGCGGCGAAGGAGATAACTGTGCGGCGGCGCGGTTCGATGCCGACCGGGGTCACGCCTGCCATCCGCGCGATCATATCGGCCCAGGCGCCAGCGGCGTTGACGATGACAGGGCCGGCAAAATCGCCCGCCGATGTTTCCACTCGCCAGCGTGCGCCCTCGCGCACAATTGCGCTGACCCGCGCGCCTGTCACCAGCATTCCGCCGGCTGCCTTGATGTGCGCCGCATGGGCTTGCAGCATGGCATTGGTGTCGAGCTTTAAGGAACCGTGATCCACAAGCGCCGCCGCGCAGGCCTCGGGCCGGAGCACCGGCACCAGCGCTAGCGCCTCGGCGGGCCCCACGCGGGTGAAATTGCAGCCGAAGTCCCGGTGCACCGCCTCCAGCGCATCCAGCGCTGCGATCTCGCCGGTGCTGGCGATATGCAACGCCGGGTGCACAGCGCCATGTTCTGCCAAATCCGTCATGCTCAAAGCGGTCAGCGTGCGCACCACGGTTTCCCCCAGCCCGTAATGCGCGAACGCCACCGAACGCCCGGAGGCGTGGTAGCCCGGCGCGCTTTCACCTTCCAACACGATCACACGCGCTCTCTCCGCCAGCCGCGCCGCCACTGAAAGCCCGGCAATTCCGCCACCAATCACCACCACATCTGCCGTCTGCATCGTCACCCTCGTATTGACCGCCACTTTTGCCACGTTGACGCTTGGCGGCGGCTAAGGCAACGCATCCTCCAAAGTCACTGAGAGAGGAAGTCCATTGTCCGCCAACATCGCCGAAATGGAACGCCGCCGCGAAGCTGCCCGGATGGGCGGCGGTGCCAAGCGCATCGAAGCCCAGCACGCCAAGGGCAAGCTGACGGCGCGTGAACGTCTGGACGTGCTGCTTGACGAAGGCAGCTTCGAAGAAATCGACACCTATGTGGAGCATGACTGCGTCGATTTCGGCATGGAAACCCAGCGCATTCCGGGTGACGGGGTAGTGACGGGCAGCGGCACCATCAATGGCCGGCTGGTCTATGTGTTCAGCCAGGATTTCACCGTGTTCGGCGGTTCGCTGTCGAAACGCCATGCCGAGAAGATCTGCAAGGTGATGGACACCGCGCTGAAGGTTGGCGCGCCGGTGATTGGCCTCAACGATTCGGGCGGCGCGCGCATTCAGGAAGGCGTGGCGAGCCTTGGCGGTTATGCCGAAGTGTTCCAGCGCAACGTGCTGGCCAGCGGCGTGGTGCCGCAGATCAGCCTCATCATGGGGCCGTGTGCGGGCGGGGCGGTTTACTCGCCTGCCATGACCGACTTCATCTTCATGGTGAAGGACAGCTCCTATATGTTCGTCACCGGGCCCGAGGTGGTGAAGACCGTCACCAACGAAGTCGTGACACAGGAGGAATTGGGCGGCGCGATCACGCATACGACCAAGACTTCTGTGGCGGACTTGGCTTACGAGAACGATGTCGAAGCCTTGCTGGCAACCCGCCGCTTCTTCGATTTCCTGCCGCTGTCGAACCGTGACGAAGCCCCGATCCTGCCTACCAGCGATGCGTGGGACCGGATCGACAACAGCCTCGACACGCTGATCCCCGATAACGCCAACCAGCCCTATGACATGCACGAAGTCATCGCCAAGGTTCTGGACGAGGGCGATTTCTTCGAAATTCAGCCGGCGCACGCAGGCAACATCCTGTGCGGTTTCGGCCGCGTGGAAGGCCGCACGGTGGGCGTGGTGGCGAACCAGCCGATGGTGCTCGCGGGCGTGCTCGACATCAATTCGTCAAAGAAAGCCGCGCGCTTTGTGCGGTTCTGCGATGCGTTTGAAATCCCGATCATCACCTTCGTCGATGTTCCGGGCTTCCTCCCCGGCACCGCGCAGGAATTGGGCGGGATCATCAAGCACGGCGCAAAACTGCTGTTCGCCTATGCCGAGGCGACCGTGCCCAAGATCACCGTCATCACCCGCAAGGCTTACGGCGGGGCCTATGACGTGATGGCATCGAAGCACCTGCGCGGCGATTTGAACTACGCCTGGCCCACGGCCGAAATCGCGGTGATGGGCGCCAAGGGCGCGGTGGAGATCATCTTCCGCCAAGACCGCGACAACCCCGAAAAGATCGCCGAAAAGACCAAGGAATACGAAGACCGCTTCGCCAACCCCTTCGTCGCGGCCCAGCGCGGCTATATCGACGAGGTGATCCACCCGCACTCGACCCGCCGCCGGATCGCGCTGGGGCTACGCAAGCTGCGGACGAAGAGCTTGGAGAACCCTTGGAAGAAGCATGACAATATTCCGCTGTGATCAAAAATTAGATCATTGCGGCCCTGAGCCTTTCGCTGCTTTGGTTTGGCGCATTGCTGGTTCGCGTGGAGAACCGGCGCTATGCTTAGGAACTCGAGATGTGTGGGCCGTGGACGCCTGAGAACTCCGTCAATCGAGCCGAATGCTTGAAGCAAGTTGAAACATGAACAGGGCCTCTCGCCCACTTGGTGTACGGATTGGGAATTCTATGAAACTCGGACGCTTGAACCACATCGGGGTCGCCACGCCCTCCATCGCGGACTCGATCGCCTTCTACCGCGACGTTATGGGCGCGAGCGTCATCTGCGAGCCCTTCGATCTTGAGGAGCAGGGCGTGAAGGTCTGCTTCGTCGACACCCCCGGCGCGGACGGGGCGATGAACGGCACGCAGATCGAGCTGATCGAGCCGCTGGGGGAAAACTCCACGCTCGCAGGCTTCATCGCCAAAAACCCGCTCGGCGGGCAGCATCACCTGTGCTTCGAGGTGCCCGACATCGCCGAGGCGCGCAGTGAACTTGAAAGCATGGGCAAGCGCATCCTCGGCCCCACGCGTATCGGCGCGCACGGCACGCCTATCTTTTTCGTCCATCCCAAGGACATGGGCGGCATGCTTACCGAAATCATGGAGACCCCGCGCGAAGATGCGCACTGGTCGAACTGACCCCACATACCGGAGAGAAAAATGTCCTACGAAACCATCCGCGTCGAACGTGACGGCCCGCTGCTGACCATCACCCTCAACCGCCCGGAACGGCTCAATGCCATGCCGCCCGCAATGGCGGACGAGCTGGGTCAGGCGTTCTACGACATCGGCGATGCGCGTGCGGTGCTGATTACCGGCGAAGGCAAGGGCTTTTGTTCGGGCGCCGATCTGGCCGCGCGGGGCGAGGGCAGTGCGCTCGGCGGGAAGGGCGGCAGCCACGAAGCTTTGAGCAACCACTACAACCCGGCGGTCAGCCAGCTCATCCGCGCAAACGTGCCGGTAATCTGCGCGGTCAATGGCCCAGCGGCGGGTGTCGGCTGCTCGCTGGCCCTCGCAGCAGACTTCACCATCGCCGCCAAGAGCGCCTATTTCCTGCAAGCCTTCGTCAATATCGGGCTGGTGCCCGATGGCGGATCGACCTGGCTGCTTGCCCGCGCCATCGGCCGCGCGCGCGCCACGCGGATGATGATGCTGGGCGAGAAGATTTCCGGCGAACAGGCCGAGGCTTGGGGCCTGATCTACAAGTGCGTGGATGATGCTGACCTGATGACCGAAGCCCGCGCATTGGCGACCAAGCTGGCGAACGGCCCGACCGTGGCTTACGCGCAGATGAAGCGCAATCTTGCCACCGCGCTCGACACCAATCTGCAGTTGGTGCTGCTGGCCGAAGCCGAAGCACAGCGGCTGGCCGGCGCAACCGCCGATGCGATGGAGGGCGGGATGGCCTTCCTCGAGAAGCGGAAAGCGGAATTCAAAGGGGAGTAAGTCTCCCACGCCCCCGCGCACCCGTTCGCCCTGAACTTGTCGAAGGGCCGTTATTTCGTCAGGTGCGTTGCTAAAGCAGAAGGGTAGGGCTTCGACAGGCCCAGCCCGAACGGATTAGGCTGTTTGATGACCCAGAAACCCACACTCGAAAACTGGAACGCCCTCGCCGCCAAGGAAGTGAAGGGCCGCGATCTCACCTGGCATACGCCGGAAGGCTTCGCGATCAAGCCGCTGTATACGCAGGAGGATCACGCCGGTTTCGACCCGGGCCTTCCCGGTTTTGCGCCCTTCACGCGCGGGGTGAAAGCCTCGATGTACGCGGGCCGCCCGTGGACGATCCGGCAATATGCAGGCTTCTCCACCGCCGAGGAATCGAACGCCTTCTACCGCCGTAATCTGGCCATGGGGCAAAAGGGGCTGTCGGTTGCCTTCGATCTGGCCACACACCGTGGCTACGATTCCGATCACCCGCGCGTGGTCGGCGATGTCGGCAAGGCGGGCGTGGCGATCGACACGGTCGCGGACATGCAGATTCTGTTCGACCAGATCCCGCTCGACACCATGTCGGTCAGCATGACGATGAACGGCGCGGTGATCCCGGTGCTGGCGTTCTTCATCGTCGCCGCCGAACGTCAGGGCGTGTCGCAGGACAAGCTGGAAGGGACCATCCAGAACGACATTCTGAAGGAGTTCATGGTCCGCAACACCTATATCTACCCGCCTGAGCCTTCGATGCGGATCATCTCCGACATCATTGCCTATACCTCGGCCAACATGCCGAAATTCAACTCGATTTCGATCAGCGGTTATCACATGCACGAAGCCGGGGCGACCGCCGTGCAAGAACTCGCCTTCACCATTGCCGACGGCAAGGAATATGCCGCCCGGGCGATGGCGGCGGGGCTGGATATTGATGCCTTCGCTGGCCGCCTCAGCTTCTTCTTCGGCATCGGCATGAACTTCTTCATGGAGATCGCCAAGCTGCGCGCCGCGCGCACGCTGTGGTACAAGGTGATGGATGATCTTGGGGCGAAGGACGAACGCTCCAAGATGCTGCGCACCCACTGCCAGACCTCGGGTGTCTCGCTGCAAGAGCAGGACCCCTACAACAATGTCATCCGCACCACGGTGGAAGCGATGGCGGCGGTGCTCGGCGGAACCCAGTCGCTCCACACCAATGCGCTCGATGAAGCTATCGCGCTCCCGACCGATTTCTCGGCGCGGATCGCACGTAACACGCAGTTGGTGTTGCAAGAGGAAAGCGGGATCACCGCTGTCGTCGATCCGCTCGGCGGCTCGCACTATATCGAGGCGCTGACCGCGACTCTGGTGGCCGAGGCCGAAGCGATGATGGCCGAGGTCGATGCGGCAGGCGGCATGACCGCCTATGTCGCCACCGGCGCGCCCAAGGCCGCGATCGAGCGGGCGGCGGCGGAAAAGCAGACCAAGGTCGACAAGGGCGAGACGGTGATCGTCGGCGTCAACAAGTACCGCAAGGAAAGCGAAGACGCGCTGGAGACGCTGGAGGTCGACAACCAGATGGTCCGCACCGGCCAGATCGCTCGCCTTGCCAAGGTGCGCGAAGGCCGGGACGAGGCCGCTTGCAGGGCGGCTCTGGCGGCGCTCACCGCAGGCTGCGCTGCGGGTGAGAACGTGCTGGCGCTGGCTGTTGCTGCCGCGCGCCATGACGCGACGCTCGGCGAGATTTCGTCGGCGATGGAGGAGGTCTTCGGCCGCCACGACGCAACCCCTGCGCCGGTTTCGGGCGTCTATGCCAGCGCCTATGAATTCGACCGCCGCTGGGCCCAGGTGACGGACGGCGTGGAGGCCGTGGGCCGCCGCCTGGGCCGCGCACCCCGCATCATGATCGCCAAGATGGGGCAGGACGGCCACGACCGCGGCGCGAATGTGATCGCCAGCGCGTTCGGTGACATGGGCTTCGATGTAATCTCCGGCCCACTGTTCCAGACGCCCGAGGAATCCGTCGCAATGGCGCTTGAACACGATGTCGACGTGGTCGGTGCGTCTTCGCTGGCGGCGGGGCACAAGACGCTGATCCCTGAGCTGATCCGGCTTTTGCGCGAAGCAGGGCGGGGCGATATCAAGGTGACGGCGGGCGGCGTGATCCCCCCGCAGGACTATGACTACCTGCGCGAAGCTGGGGTGCAGGGCATTTATGGGCCGGGCTCAAACGTGGTGGAGTGCGCGGCGGATATCCTTGTGCTGCTCGGCCATAATATGCCGCCACTTGGCGAAGGGCTGGACGAGGCAGCGGAGTGAACGCGCCGCAAAGCGCCTTCTTGCCACTCGCCGCTTTGATGTTCGTAGCCGGGATCGGCATACCGATTTTTGCTGCCTTCAATTCGGGTCTGAGCAAGCAGTTGGGCGGGCCGATTGCGGCAACAGCTGCGGCCTTCGGGGTGGGACTGGTGATCGCACTGGCGTTGCTGGCGGTCACCGGATTGCCGCAGCGGGCCGCCCTGCATTTCGACGTTCCCTATGTCTGGTTCGGGGCGGTGTTCATCCTGTTCTACGGGGTTTCGGTGACCTTTGCGGTGCCGCGGATCGGCCTTGGCAATGCGATCTTCTTCGTGCTGTTGGGGCAGATCGTCGCCGCAGCGGCGATTGATCATTTCGGTTGGCTTGGCGCCATCCAAAGCAGTTTGAGCCCTCGGCGGATGCTCGGTATCGCGCTCATGGCCCTCGGGCTGTACCTTGCAAGGAAGCCTTTATGATTCCTCGCGACGATCGGACCCGCGACGAAATTGCAGGCCTGTTTGACCGGCCTTTCAGCGAGCAATTGTTTCACGCCGCCATCGTTCACCGCGAATACCGCCCGCCCATGCCGGCGCAGCTCTGCACGCTGCTTGCCAAGCTCGGCCTGACCGCGGTTAAGGGCGAGGAGCTCGCGCGGGCCTGCAAGACGGCGGTGGCGGCGGAGTGATCGGCCTGCTCGCCGCAGCGGTTTTGGCAGCGCCCACGATGCTCCCGCCGAAGCCGCTCACCATTGGCGAGACGGTCACTCTGGAGGCGCTGGGAACGGAGCGCGCGGTCAATATCGTCGTGCCGCCCGATTACGCGGCCGAGCCGGACCGGCGGTGGCCAGTCATCTACCTGCTTGACGGGGCGGTGACACAAGACCTGATGATGGGCGCGGGCCTGATGCGCTGGGGCGCACTGTGGGGGCGCAACAAGGATGCGATCATCGTCGGCATCGAAACGAAGGACCGTCAGCGCGAACTGCTCCCCACTACGGGCGATGCGGCGGAGCGTCAGCGCTACCCTACCGCCGGCCAAAGCGCCGCTTTTCGCGCTTGGCTGGCACAGGTCGTCAAACCGATGGTCGAGGAGCGCTATCGCCATGATGGCACCGCTTTTCTGATCGGCGAAAGTGCAGCGGGGCATTTTGTGGTCGAGACCTGGACCGAGACACCGGCGCTGTTTACCGGCTACGCCGCGATCTCGCCCAGCCTGCAATGGGACGGCGAGGCGTTAAGCCGCCGCGTGACCAGCGGCCATAAGCGCCCGGCGCTCTATGTCAGCCTCGCGGACGAGGGCGGGGCGACGGAAGCGGGGATGGAGCGACTGCTCGCCAGCCTGCCAGCGACACAGCCCTACTGCTTCTCCGACCGTCGCGACGACCTGCATCACGCCACCGCGCTCCACGGGTTGCTGCCCGAGGCGCTGCAATATCTTCTGCCGACCAAGGCGGACTGGCTGGACGAATACGGCATGGTGCTGCGCTGTGATCGACGGGGCGGCGAGGGGTGAGCCTCGGCTTTTCCGTCGACACCCTGCTTCCCAAGGCGCGGGGCGGCGGACAGCTGCGCATGGGGCTGGTCAAGCTGGATGAGCGCGATTGGCGCGACCCAGCGCCTGACCTGCCGGCCCGCGCAGCTGCCTTCGCTGATTGGCCGCAGGGGGTGCAGCTTACGCCAGAGGTGGACGATCCCGGACGCGAACTCGCCGCTATGCTAGGCACCCGAGGCGCTCTGCGCGAAGCGGCGCTTGCCACTCACGAAGACCTCTGCCTGCTCACCAAGCGGGACGATGACGACGTGTACCGGCTGATCGGAGCGGCGGTCGCATGGCCATCGGATTGGCATCCGGCGGAGAAGATCGGCCTTCCTCTGCGCGCCCTCCATGCGCCCATCGCAGGTTATGAGGAACAGCTCGCCACCGGGGTCGACCGGTTCATGGAGACCCTGCGACCCGGCCCGATCTATGGCCGCTGCAACTGGTTCATCGCCGCCACGGGCGAACGCCGCTGGCTGCCCGACCGGCCCCCGCAACAGGCCTTTGCCCACGTCACGCCCGACAATGCAGGGGAAACGCTGTTCGTCCGCTCCGAACGCCAGACGCTCCGCCGCTTGCCGCAGACGGGCGCGATCCTGTTCACCATCGGCATCTATGTCGAACCGCTCGGTAGCCTATCCCCCGCCAACATCGCCATGCTGGGTAGGGCGGTGCAAACCCTCGTCAGCGGCGAGGGCGACCGGAGGGGGGCGCCCGCCTTTGCCCACAGCCTGATCGCCTTTGCCGCCACCCGCACCTGACCGCCACAAATCCGCTAGCTTGCAGGCAGCGCAAACCCTCGGCATAGCCGCCCAACACGATTGCCATGCCTGAGAGAGAGGTTACGCGCTTGTTCTCGAAAATCCTGATTGCCAACCGCGGCGAAATCGCCTGCCGGGTCATCACCACCGCCCGCAAGATGGGGATCAAGACCGTTGCGGTCTATTCCGATGCCGATGCCCGCGCCCCGTTTGTGGCGATGGCTGACGAGGCTGTGCATATCGGGCCGTCGCCTGCGGCTGAAAGCTACCTGATCGCCGAAAAGATCATCGCCGCTTGCAAGCAGACCGGGGCCGAAGCTGTTCACCCCGGTTATGGTTTCCTTTCGGAACGCACCTCTTTTGCCGAGGCGCTAGCGAAAGAAAACATCGCCTTCATCGGCCCGCCGGTCGGCGCGATCGCCGCGATGGGCGACAAGATTGAATCCAAGAAACTCGCCATGCAAGCGGGCGTCAATGTCGTTCCCGGCTTCGTCGGCGAGATCGACGATACCGAACACGCGGTGCGCATCTCCAACGAGATCGGCTATCCGGTGATGATGAAGGCCTCGGCAGGGGGCGGGGGCAAGGGGATGCGCCTTGCCTACAGCGAAGCCGACGTGCGCGAAGGCTTCGAGAGCGTGAAGCGCGAAGGTCTCAACTCCTTCGGCGATGACCGCGTGTTCATCGAGAAGTTCATCTTGAACCCGCGCCACATCGAGATCCAGATCCTCGGCGACCAGCACGGCAACATCCTCTACCTGAACGAGCGCGAATGCTCGATCCAGCGCCGCCACCAGAAGGTGGTTGAAGAAGCGCCGTCGCCTTTCGTCACGCCGAAAATGCGCAAGGCGATGGGCGAGCAATGCGTCGCCCTGAGCCGCGCGGTGGGATATTACAGCGCGGGCACGGTCGAACTGATCGTTTCTGGCGCGGACCCGACGGGGGAGAGCTTCTACTTCCTCGAAATGAACACCCGGCTTCAGGTCGAACACCCCGTCACCGAAGCGATCACCGGCATCGATCTGGTCGAACAGATGATCCGCGTCGCGGCGGGTGAGAAGCTGGCGATGACGCAGGACGACATTGGCATTGATGGCTGGGCGATCGAAAACCGCGTTTATGCCGAAGACCCGTATCGCGGGTTCCTGCCTTCCACCGGGCGGCTGGTGCACTATGCCCCCCCGCTGGCGGGCTGGACGGAAGACGAGGCCGTCGCGGGCAAGGCGCGGCGCGGGGTCGCGCGCGGCACTGGAAGCGTGCGGGTCGACGACGGCGTCTACGAAGGCGGCGAGGTTTCGCGTTTTTACGATCCGATGATCGCCAAGCTGATTACATGGGCGCCGACCCGCGACGAGGCGGCGGATTTGCAGATCGAGGCGCTCGACAGTTTCCGCATCAAGGGGCTGGGGCACAATGTCGATTTCCTCAGCGCGATCATGCAGCACCCGCGCTTTCGTTCGGGCGAGCTGACCACCGGCTTCATCGCTGAAGAATATCCCGACGGCTTTACCGGCGCGGCGACCACGTTGGAGTTCCGCCGCGTTTTGGCCGCTGTGTGCGCGGGCAATGAATTCACGCTCCAGAGCCGCGCTCGCCAGATTTCGGGCCAGCTTGATGCACCCTTGCCGGTGACCAGCGCGTGGCTTGTGAAGATCGCTGACGAACGCTTCGAAGTCCAATTGGGCGATGGCCATGCCATGGTTGATGGCGTGCGGGTGGAGGGCACCTGCAACTGGCTGCCCGGCATGGTGCAGGCCGAAGCCACCGCAAAGCTGGATAACGGCGATCAACTGCGCTTCGGCCTGATCGTCGAACGGCATGGCAACCAGTGGAAGGTGACCACGCGCGGCGCGGCGCATACGGCGCTGGTACTGCCGCTGCGGATTGCCCGCCACGAATCGCTGATGCTGGAAAAAGTGCCGCCCGATCTGTCGCGGTTCCTGATCTGCCCGATGCCGGGGATGCTGGTGAAGCTCCACGTCGCAGAAGGCGAGACGGTGCAGCCCGGTCAGCCGCTCGCCACGGTCGAAGCGATGAAGATGGAGAATATCCTGCGCGCCGAGAAAGAGGGCGTGATCGCAAAGATCAACGCCGCAGAGGGTGAAAGCCTGGCGGTGGACGCGGTGATCCTCGAACTGGAATAG
>ERZ1022756.35-NODE-35-length-57426-cov-11.715971_pt1 | contig 57426 bp, 54 predicted proteins | sample MGYA00520902_ERZ1022756 | MGnify/ENA primary metagenome ERZ1022756 (study PRJEB33162, sample SAMN09537601) | freshwater metagenome | isolation source: freshwater | place: Canada:Alberta | collected 2017-07 | study: EMG produced TPA metagenomics assembly of the...
GGGTGCGGATCATGCCGCCCTTGGTGACCGAGCCGGGCAGGGCTGGCAAGGGGGCTGGCAGGGGGGGGCTGCTGGACATGCTTCGACACGCCCCCCGCACCACGCTAGGATGCCACCACAGCCTGTGAGAGGGAGAGTGGGGCATGAGCGACTTCAAAGCAGCAATGCGGCGGATCATCACCGGGGACGATGCGAACGGGCAGTCGGTGATCATCATCGATGGCGGCCCCTCGGCAACTGCGGGCGATCCCGATGTCGGCGGCCTGTTCGAGATATGGGAGGATCTGGCCTCCGGTCCGCTCGACCCGATGGACCATGCCGATCTGGGTAATGGCACCGCTGTGCTCGGCCCGCGCCCCGGCAATGTGCAGGTGCGCTGGTTCGTGATGCAGCCCACCCCGCCGGGCGTGCCCAAGGATGTGCTCGACACCGCGACCCGCGCCGCCTTCGCCACCGTCGGCGGGGACCATCACATCATCGACCAGACCCGCCATCAGGGCATGCACGAAACCCACAGCCTCGACATCATCTGCCTGCTTCAGGGGGAGGTCTCGTTGATCCTCGAAGGCGCGGAAACGCGGCTGAAACCGGGGCAGGTCGTCATCCAGCGCGGCACCAATCACGCGTGGGAAGCGCACGGCGGCCCCGCGCTCCTCCTTGCGGTGCTGATCGACCGGCCCTTGGTGCGTCGCAGCTGAAGGAGGGAGATTGCATGCGCTGGTTCAAACGTCTCGGTCTCGGCCTCGTCGCCCTCCTGCTCGTCGTCGCGCTGGGCCTTGCTGTGTGGGATCCGCTCACCGCCCGCCCGCCGGAGGCACAGGCCTATACCCCCACCGATGTCCGCATCGCCCGCGATGCCTATGGCGTTCCCCACATCTTCGGGGCCACCGATGCCGATGTCGCCTATGGCGTCGGTTACGCCCATGCTGAGGATGATTTCGCCACGCTGGAGGAAGTGCTGGCGATGACCCGTGGCCGCCTCGGTGCGTTGACCGGGGCTGATGGGGCAAGGGTCGATTTCGCCGCTCATGTGATCGACGGTCGTGGCACGGTGGACCGGCATTATGCGGGCCTGCCCGACGATGTGAAGCGTCTGTTCACCGCCTATGCGGCGGGGCTGAACCGCTATGCGGAGCGCCATCCGGAGGAAGTGCGCCTCACCGGCCTGTTCCCGGTCACGCCGGAGGATGTGGTGGCCGGCTTCGTCGTCCGCTCGCCCTTCTTCTTCGGGCTCGATGGCGTGCTCGGCAATCTGATTGAGGGCAAACCGCTCGGCATAGAAGGTGGCCCGCCGATCCCGGCGAACCTGCGCACCGCATCACAGCCAGAGCCGCTGCGCACCGCCGCTGCATCCCCTTCGCGCTACTTCGCCAATACGCTGCTCGGCAATGGCGAAGGGCAGAATGGCTCCAACGCCTTTGCCGTCGCCCCTTCGCGTAGCAGCGATGGCACCACCTGGCTCGTGTCCAATTCGCATCAGCCCTTGCGTGGCGGCGTCGCCTGGTATGAACTTGTCGTCCATTCGGATGAAGGCTGGGACTTCGCCGGCGCCAACTTCCCCGGCTCGCCTTATCCCTTCCTCGGCCACAACCGGAATCTGGGCTGGACCAACACCGTCAACCGGCCCGATCTGATTGATGTCTATCGCCTCACCTTGGATGATGGCGGCACGCGTTACCGCTTCGATGGCGGCTGGCGTGATCTCGAAAAACGGCGGGTGTGGCTGCGCGTCAAATGGGGCCCGTTCACCATCCCGGTGCCGCGCACGCTTTACCGCTCGGTCCACGGTCCGGTGATCATCAATGATGAGGGCGCCTTTGCCATCCGCTACGCCGGGATCGACCGGCTGGATATGGTGACGCAATATTACCGCATTCAAAAGGCTCGCAATTTTGACGAATGGCGCGCCGCCATGTCGGAACAGGGCGTCCCGGCGACCAATTTCATATACGCTGATCGCGAAGGGAATATCGGCCTTTTCTACAACGCCATGATCCCCGATCGTCCGGCGGGCTTTGACTGGCGCGGGATCCTGCCGGGGGATGACAGCCGCGCCCTGTGGCAACGCACGCTGGCCTTTGATCGTCTGCCCGCGCTGGTCAATCCGGCGTCAGGCTATCTCATGAACGCCAATAACACGCCCTTCACCGCCGCCGGTCCGGGGGATGAACTTGACCCTGCGGCCTTTGATCCGCGCATGGGCGTGGAACTGGATGAAACCAACCGCAGCTTGCGCGCCATCACCTTGTTTGAAGCGTCAGGCCGGATTGATGAAGCGCGGCTGAAAGCGATCAAGTTTGACACCGGCTATGAACGGGCCGGCTATGCCGCCACATTCATGGCACAGGTCGCCGGGCTCGATCCGCGCGGGGATGAACGGTTGCGGCAGGCACAGGCGCTGCTCGCCCGCTGGGACTGGACCCTCGATGGCCGGGGCCAGGGGGATGCTCTGGCGCTCAAGATCCTCCGTCCCGCCAACCGCATCCATTATCTGCGCACGCGGGAAAGGCCGGATGTCCGTGCCATCCTCACTGAAGCGGCGGACCATCTCGAAACCCATTTCGGCACGCTCGATCCCCCGCTCGGCACTGTGCTGCGCCTGCGGCAGGGTGAAGGCGCTACCCGTATCGACCTCCCGCTCGATGGCGGCAATGATACGCTGCGCGCCTCCACCCTGTGGGATGTGGATGATGATGGGCGTCTGTCCGTCCGCCATGGGGACAGCTTTTTGATGTTCGTCGCTTGGGATCGGGCGGGCAATGTCCGCTCGGAATCCATCCAGCCCTTCGGCGCCGCCACCACCCGCCCCACCTCGCGCCACCACACCGATCAGGCGCAGATGTTCGTCGAACACCGGCTCAAACCCGTACTGTTTGATCGGCAAGCGTTTCTTGCGACGAGGCCGCGGTTTTACCGGCCGTGAGGTATGCGGCTTATGTAAAGCAAACATGACAATTTTTCAGTTGCACCAAGCCTCGCGCGTGGCATAACCCGCGCCCATATTCCGTCGCGCGCTACCACCCGATTCCTGCACGGGCGCGCTGACCGAAAGGGAGAATGATAGATGCGCTCTTCGATCCTGCGCCTGCCGATGTTGGCCGCGCTTGCCTGTGCCACCATGTTGACGCCTGCTGCGCCTGCTTTCGCGCAAAGCGCCGCTTCGGCGGCTGCGGTGACGCCCTCGGCGGAAATCGGCGCGCTCGTTGAACGGCTGCAGATCCCCTATGAACGCTTCACGCTCGACAATGGCCTGACCGTCGTCGTCCATACCGATCGCAAGGCGCCGGTGGTGGCCGTGTCGGTCTGGTATGATGTGGGGTCGAAACATGAGCCCGCCGGCAGCACCGGCTTTGCCCATCTGTTTGAACATATCATGTTCAACGGCAGTGAAAATGCGCCGGGTGACTATTTCACCTGGATGCAGGAAATCGGGGCGACGGACCTTAACGGCACGACCAATTTTGACCGTACCAACTATTTCCAGACCGTTCCGACCGGCGCTCTGGAACGCACTCTCTTTCTTGAATCCGACCGCATGGGCCGCCTGCTCGGCGCGGTGACTCAGGAAAAGCTCGATAACCAGCGCGGCGTTGTCCAGAATGAAAAGCGGCAGGGGGATAATCAGCCCTTCGGCCTGCTGCGCTATTATATCTTCGAAAATCTCGTGCCGCGCGGCCACCCCTATTACCACTCGACCATCGGTTCGATGGCGGATCTCAATGCCGCGAGCCTCGATACGGTGCAGAACTGGTTCCGCGACAATTATGGCCCCAACAATGCCGTGATCGTGTTGGCGGGGGATATTGACGCCGCGACCGCCCGGCCGATGGTCGAACGCTGGTTCGGCGGTATCCCGCGCGGGCCGGAGGTTGTGCACCCCACTGTCGACATCCCCACCCTGCCAGCGCCGCTCGCGCGCGAAGTGACGGATCAAATCGCCACAACCCGCCTGTTCCGCATGTGGACCATCCCCGGCTGGGGCAATGCCGAAACCCCGTTGCTGCAAGTCGCGGCAAGCGCGCTCGGCGGCCTCTCCTCCTCGCGGCTCGACAATATCCTGGTGCGGGGGGAGCAGCTTGCGGTCAGCGTCTCGGCCAGTGCCCAGCCGTTTGAGGATATGGGCATTTTCATCGTCTCGGCGGATGTGCGCCCCGGCGTTGATGCCGCCACGGTTGGCGCGCGGCTCGACGCGGTGATCGCCGATTTCCTGCGTGATGGCCCCACGGAGGATGAGGTGCGCCGCGCTGTCATGTCCGGCCTTTCGGGTCAGCTTGATGGTCTGGAATCGGTTGGCGGCTTTGGCGGCAAGGCCGTCGCTCTCGCGCAGAGTGAACTCTACACCGGCGATCCCGGTTTCTGGCGTCAGCAGATCAACCGCTTCGCCAGCGCCACGCCCGCGCAGGTGCGGGACATTACGGCGCGCTGGCTGTCGCGTCCTGTTTTCTCGCTCACCTATCGTCCGGGCGCGCGCACCGATACCGGTGACGGTCGCGGCGGTGCCTTCGTTGATCCTGCGACGGCGGGGAATCTGATCGGCGCCAGCTATTATCGTGCGCCCACCTCCGCCACCGAAGTCGCGATGGGCGCTTCGGGCGGGCTCGTCGGCCTCGCTGCTGCCCAGGCTGGTGCCACTGCGGCCGCTGATCCGGCTGCGGCGCCCGCGGCCACACCGCGCATCGAGCCGCCGGCGCTGCAGCCGCTCGGCAGTCTCGATTTTCCGGACATTGAGCGTACGACTCTCTCCAACGGTATCCGCGTCCATTTCGCGCGGCGCACCGCGGTGCCGATTGTTCGTGCGACGATCAGCTTTGATGCCGGGGCCGCCGCCGATCCGCGCGATCGCATGGGCACGCAGGCGATGACGCTCAACCTGATGACAGAGGGGACAACCTCGCTTGACGCGACCGCGCTTGCCGAAGCGCAGGAACGCATCGGTGCGGGCGTCTCTGTAGGATTCGACAGCGACCGCACCAACGTCTCGCTCTACGCTCCTACAGTCACCATGTCTCAGGCCTTTGATCTATTCGCCGACATAGTGCGCAACCCCGCTTTCGCTCCAACCGAAATCGAACGCCTCCGCAACCAGCAGCTCACCGGCATCGCCGCTGAACTCAACAACCCCAACGCGCTCGCCAGCCGCGCGGTTAATCCCGCGCTCTACGGCCCGGCGCATCCCTATGGCGGGCTTGCTGGCAACGGAACAGTCTCGTCGGTCCGCGCAATCACCCGCGATGATCTGACTGCTTTCCACCAGCGCTGGATCCGCCCTGACAATGCGACGCTATATGTCGTCGGGGACACCACCCTTGCAGAGGTGACTCGCCAGCTGGAGCGGAGCTTCGGCAACTGGCAGGCCCCATCAGTGGAACGCGGAACCAAGGACTTCTCGGTAGCCATCCCGGCGCCGACCCCCCGCATCATCCTGGTCAACCGCCCCAACTCGCCGCAGTCGGTGATTGTGGCTGCCCAGGTGCTCGAAGCGCGCGGGCGCGATGATCTGACTGTGCTGCAGCAGGCCAATGATGTGCTTGGTGGCAACTTCCTCAGCCGCATCAATATGAACCTGCGTGAGACCAAGGGCTGGTCCTATGGCTCGCGTTCGGTGATCGGCGGGCAGGAGGAGCGCGTGCTGTTCCGCGTGATCGCCCCGGTGCAGGCGGATAAGACCGCCGATGCGATGCGTGAGATTCAGTCGGATGTGAATGCCTTCCTCGGTAACAACGGTGTTACCGCAGAGGAGCTGGCTCGAACGGTCAACGGCGCGGTGCGTGAGCTCCCTGGCAGCTTTGAGGCATCGGATGCGGTGCTTGGCGGCATTCAACAGATTGTCGAACTGGAACGCCCCGACAATTACTATGAGCAGCTGCCGGAGCGCTATCGCGCAATGACTGCGGCGAGCATGGATGCGGCACTGCGCGCGCAGATCGACCCAGCCAAATTCACCTATATCATTGTCGGTGATGCGTCTGTCGTTGCACCGCAGCTTGACGGACTCGGCCTTCCCGTGGAAACGGTCGAACCTGCAACGCTCGGTGGCCAATAAGGGCCCGGCGGGCAGGAGGATTTATCATGGCTCTCGACGGCTCCTATGATTGCGTGACCAAATCGCCAATGGGCGACCAGAAGTCGGTGTTTACCGTTCACACCAATGGCGACACCTTTACCGGCCAGAATGCCGGGATGATGGGCAGCCTGGATGTTGAGGATGGTAAGGTCGATGGCAACACGCTGACCTGGAAGATGAACATGAAGGTGCCGATGCCGATGACGCTGACCTGCACGGCGACGATCGACGGCGATACGCTGACCGGCACGATCAACGCCGGTGCTTTTGGCTCGATGCCGATGTCGGGCACCCGCAAGAGCTGACCGCTCGCGCTATCGCGCCCAAGGACGCGAGAATACGCCGTCCCCTGCCATGCGGGGGGCGGCGTTTTGTATGCGCAGGACAATGCAAAAAACACTCGCTGATGAACCGAAGCCATGCTTCCCTTGGCGGCATTGTCCCACGAATGGGCAGCTTTGTTAACGGCTTGGAAACCATCAAGGGCAAATTGCTAAACCTTCGGCGTGTTTTCACGTCACTGCCTATCGGGACCGTCCAATTGCTTCGGGAGACCCGCGTTGACAGACGCGCGTCACGGGACGGATGGCGTGCGCCCCCAAGGCGCACCATTGAATGCTGGCCAGCGGCGAACGCTGCATGCCGATGATCCGGCCGCCAAGGCGGTTGCCCGGCGCATACTCGCTCGCTTCGGAATCCCGCCGTTGCTTGCGCTCGCGCTGTTGCTCACTGCGTTGCCTGGCAGCATAGTGGCGCGCGAGGGTGCGCCCTCTTCGGCGCAGGCGGCTGCCACAGCGCGTGTGGTGGTATTGTCCGATGCCGCGCGCCTCAGAAAGGGCACGTTGATCCGAGTGGGTCCAGGCACGCGCAACCCCCGCGATGCTTCGCCGCCCCCGTCCAGCCAAGAACGATCTTGTGATGGCCATTATCCTGCAGGGTCGCCATGCCGGATGATCGTTATCGACCTGCCCTGAACGAAGCCGTCCAGCGGCTGTGGCCCCTTGCGGCTCCACCTGCTTTGCCTATGGCTGTTCCTATGTCGCCTCCCGCTCAGCCCGCCAGTAAAGAAGCCGATCCTCCGGTACTGGAGACGCTTTTTCGGTTTCTGCCCTATCTTTGGCCGCGCGAGGATGCGGGACAGCGGCTGCGCATCGTGATCGCCGGACTGCTTGTTATCCTGTCAAAGGCTATCCAGCTGTCGATGGGGTTTCTGTTTGCCGAGGCGATCAACCGGATGGAACCGGGCATGGAACCGGGCGTCGCGCTGGTAATCGGCCTTGTCGTTGCCTTTGTCGGCGCGCGCTTTTCGTTCGTGGTGTTCGACAATCTCAGGAACACGGTATTCGAACGCGTTGGGCAAAATGCGACGCGTCACCTCGCCGTTTCCGTCTTCGCTCATCTCCACCGGCTGTCGCTGCGCTTCCATCTGTCGCGTCGCACGGGTGAAGTCACAAAGGTGATCGAACGGGGAACCAAGAGCATCGATGTGATGCTCTATTTCCTGCTGTTCAACATTGCGCCGACGCTGATCGAGCTGGTTGCAGTTCTGGCGATTTTCTGGCTGAAGTTCAGTCCCTGGCTGGCGCTCGCGACGCTGGTCATGGTGGCCGCTTATCTCATCTTCACTCGGCAAGTGACCGACTGGCGCAATGCGCTCCGCGCACAGATGAATGATCTCGACACCCTGACCATCGGCCGATCAGTCGATAGCCTGTTGAACTACGAGACGGTGAAGTATTTCGGTGCGGAGAAGCGTGAGGTTTCGCGCTACGATGATGTGGCGAAAAGCTGGGCTGAAGCGGCCATCCGCTCCGAAAACAGCCTTGCTTGGCTAAACATCGGACAGTCGCTGATCACCAACTTGATGATGGGCGGCGCGATGGCCTTTACCGTGTGGGGCTGGTCGCGGGGAATGTTTTCGACAGGCGATCTGGTACTGGTGAATACGCTGCTCAGCCAGCTGTTCCGACCGCTCGACCTGCTTGGCATGGTCTATCGCACTATACGGCAGGGTCTGGTGGATATGGACGCCATGTTCCGCCTTACCGAAATGCCAGCGGAGATAACCGATGCGCCTAACGCGAGCTCGCTTGTCGTCAGCGGGGGGGCGATCACGTTTGATGACGTGCATTTCGCCTATGATCCGGATCGTACCATCCTGAAAGGTGTCAGTTTCACGGTGCCGGCTGGCGGTACGCTCGCCATTGTTGGCCCTTCCGGCTCGGGCAAATCGACCATCGCCCGGCTCTTGTTCCGTTTCTTTGACGTGACCGGCGGGCGCATCACCATTGACGGACAGGATATCAGGGAGGTGACGCAGGCAAGCCTTCGCGCCGTTATCGGGATCGTCCCGCAGGACACGGTTCTGTTCAACGATACCATCGGCTACAACATCGCATACGGCCGGGAAGGCGCGAGCGATGAGGAGGTCCGAGCGGCGGCCCATGGTGCAGCGGTCGGCAGCTTTATCGAAAGCCTGCCACAAAGCTATTCCAGCGAGGTCGGTGAGCGCGGCCTCAAGCTCTCCGGCGGGGAGAAACAGCGTATCGCGATCGCCCGTACCTTGCTCAAGAACCCGCCGATCCTAATCCTGGACGAGGCCACCAGCGCGCTCGACAGTCGCACTGAGGAGGCGATCCTTGCGACGCTCGACAACATCGCCGCTACCCGCACCACCATCACTATAGCCCACCGCCTCTCCACCATCGCCCACGCTGACCAGATACTGGTGCTAGAGGCGGGCGAGGTGCGGGAAATCGGACGGCACGACGAACTTCTGGCAGCCGGCGGTCTCTATGCCGAGATGTGGGCTCGGCAGGCGGTGGAAGGCGAGGGAGTGGAGCGACCCGCATGACGACAGCGCATGCGCAGGCCAACCCCCTCGACACCCTTCAACGAGTGTTCGGTTTCCCCGCCTTTCGTGGGATGCAGGAGGCTGTGGTGCGGCGGGTGCTGGGAGCGCAGCGCACGCTGGCGGTAATGCCGACGGGCGCAGGCAAGTCGCTGACCTATCAACTACCTGCGGTGATGTTGCCTGGCACCGTTGTTGTCATTTCGCCGTTGATTGCGCTCATGCATGACCAATTGAGGAGCGCCGAGGCAGTGGGCATTCGCGCCGCGACGTTGACCAGCGTCGACAGCGATCGTGCGGAGACGGTTCGGCGCTTGCTCGCCGGAGAACTCGACCTCCTCTATGTTGCTCCGGAACGTGCCTCGACCAGCGCGTTCCGCGACTTGCTTGCCCATGTCCAGGTCGCGTTGTTCGCTATCGACGAGGCGCATTGCCTGTCCGAATGGGGGCATGATTTTCGCCCCGACTATCGCGCGCTCGGGCCGCTGCTTGATACCTTTGCCGGCACGCCGCGCCTCGCGCTCACCGCAACGGCCGATACGCACACGCGCAGCGACATATTGGCTCTGCTTGGCATCCCGGCGGAGGGCCTCATCATCGCCGGGTTCGACCGCCCGAATATCCGCTATGCCATCCACCCGCGTGACGGGATGACGCGCCAGATTGTAGAGCGGGTAAGCGCCATCGGTGGTGCAGGTATCGTCTATGCGCAGACTCGCGATGCGACAGAGGCTTTGGCAGCAGCGGTTGCTGCCAGTGGGCGCCCCACGCGAGTCTATCATGCTGGGCTTTCACCGGATATGCGGGCTGCGCATCAGGCAACTTTCGTAGCTTCCGAAGACATGGTGATGTGCGCAACAATTGCATTCGGCATGGGCATCGACAAACCGGACGTGCGTTTTGTGGTTCACGCCGGCCTCCCAAAATCGATCGAGGCCTATTATCAGGAAACGGGCCGGGCGGGGCGCGACGGCGATCCAGCGGAGGCGCACTGCTATTGGGGGGCGACTGATTTCGCGAAGGCCCGCCAGCGTCTCGGCGAAGTGCCTGAAAGCCGCCGTGCGGGTGAGAGGGCGCGACTTGCCTCGCTCGCTGTGCTGGTGGAGGCGCCAGCGTGCCGCCGTGCCATCCTGCTCCGCCACTTCGGCGAGGACCCGCCGGAGCGCTGCGGCAACTGCGACAATTGCATTTCCGCGCCGCAGGTGACCAACGCGAGCGTGTTGGCACAGAAGATGCTTTCCGCTGTCTATCGAACGGGCCAGAGCTTTGGTGTCAGCCATATCGTCAATGTGCTGACCGGCAATGCAGATGAACGTATTGCCCAGCGCGGGCACGATCAACTGTCAGTGCATGGGATTGTTGGGCCGGACGAAGCACCACTGCTGCGCCCGCTCGCGCGCACGCTGCTGGCGCGTGATGCATTGGCTGAAACCGAACATGGTGGATTGATGTTGGGCCCTGCCGCACGCGCGATTCTGAAGGGCGAGGCTGGGGTCGAGCTCGTTGCGCCCCCCGCGCGTGAGCGACGCCGCAAAGGTACGCGCAAAAGCGGCGGCGGCCCGAATCCGATAGGGGATCCTTTGTTCGATGCGCTTCGCGCCATCCGCCGTGAGCTTGCGGCCGAGGCTGGTGTGCCGCCATATGTTATCTTTCACGACAGCGTGTTGAGGGACATGGCGGGGTTCAAACCTTCGACCCGTGCCGCACTGGCGGAACTGCCCGGTGTAGGCCAGCGCAAGCTTGAGGCTTGGGGTGATGCCTTTCTGGCCGTGATCAGGCAACATTAGGCTGCGATCAGACGGTTCTTGAGGCAGCGGGCGGCGTGCCAGGTGAGCGCCGGTGCCGCACGAAAAACGGTGACCGGATCATGACCCGCCGCCCGCCATGCCATTTGGGCATCGAACCGGGCATGATTGCCGAATACCAGCTGAAGCAGCACTTCAGCCCTTCGTTCGCTATCAGGCTCAAAAGCGATTTCGCGCTCGATCAGCTGGTTGACCATGGCACGAATGCGGCTTGCCCGCTGGTCAGTGAGGCTCTCCGGATGGCGGCGATAGAGGTAGAGATCCTCATCCACCCGCACGAAACCAAAGCGTCGCGCAGCGCGTAGCCAAAAGTCGTAATCTTCAGCACCAAACAAGGTCTCATCATAGCCCCCGAGCTCGGCTGGAACTTCGCTGCGGTAGAGAAATGCCGCACCTACAGGGTTACCAAGCAGCCGGTCCTCCATGGGCCGAGGAGGATGATAACGTATTGGCATCCCTTCGCCGTCAATCACCGTATAGCCCGCATAGGCGATCGCAGCGTCAGGCGTGGCATCAAGTGCCGCGACGAGGCGACCGAGCATGCCCGGTCGCATCAGATTGTCGTGGCTGGTCCAGCTGTGCAGTGAGGCGCGGGCTAATGATGTGCCGCGGTTGAGGGTGGCGGGCAGACCAATGTTCTGCGGATTGGGGCAGTCGCGCACCCGTGCATCGCGCATCGCGAATTCGTTGATGATTGCACCGCTCTCGTCGTGCGAACCATCGTTGACGCAGACTAGTTCGAAGTCCCTGAAATCCTGCACGAGCACCGACTCGATGGCGGCGGCGAGAAAGTCTGCGCCATTGTAGACGGGCAGAATCACGCTGACACGGGGCGAAGCAGAAAGGGCGGGGGAAGCGCTCACGCTTCTTGAATCGTTGGGCTTTGCGCCACTTTCAAGCGGCTTTACCATGATCGCGCGCCCAATTTTTGAACCTTGTCAGGAAAGGGGTTGCATTCCCGATGGTTGGGCGGTTGGAACTATAGTATGATAAGAGAGATTGAAGCAGGCTTTGCCGTCGCGCCGCAACTATCGCTTGCCGATGTTACAGCCGCTGCTGACCGATTCGCACTGATTGTGAACAACCGGCCCGATGGTGAGGAGCCCTCTGCTTCGCAAGGCGAAGAGATTGAATCCGCAGCAAGGGCGGCGGGCATGGGCTACGTCGCCATCCCGGTTACTCATTCCGGATTTAGCCACGCCCAGATTGATGCAATGGAAGCCGCGCTGGACGATGCTGGCGGGCCGGTGCTCGCCTATTGCCGATCGGGTACGCGCTCCTGTTTTCTGTGGGCGCTGACTCGCGCGCGGGGCGGTACGGATCCCGATACACTGTCATCTCAGGCAGCCGCTGCGGGTTATGATCTGGCTCCAATCCGTCCGATGCTTGATGCTCTGGCGAAAGGCGCGCGCTGATGGCGACGCTGCCTGGCTGGGTGATGCTGGTGGTGAAGTTTGGCGGTTCGCTGCTAGCCATTTTCGCCATTGCCTGGCTGGTAAAGCGGATGGGGCTAGGTAAGGGGTATGAGCGCATCCGCGACGAGGAGCACGCTATCGCACTTGCCGAAGAGGCTGAGTTTGGATTCGGCGGGGTGGCTGCCGATGTCGATGCTGCAGGCTATGGTGCGATCGTGCGGAATGCGACGGGCGTGATGTTGTTGGTGCGCGCTCATGGCAACCGCTTTGCCGCGCGGCGGATCGATGCTGGCTTTACTGCCAGGTTAGACCGCAACCGGCTGTGGTTGCAGAGTGGGGAGAGAGCATTCGGTTCAGTCGAGCTCGACTTCGGGGGGCGTGCGAGCGTAATCGCGAGCCGGCTGAGGACAGTCATATGATCCCAGATTTACCGAAACCTGTCGATATCGCGGTGCCACTGTTCGTGGCAGCGATTGTGGTGGAAATGTGGATTGTGCAACGCCGTAACCGTGCTGCCTATGAACCTCGCGATACACTCACTTCCTTGATTCTCGGGTTCGGCAACACGGTCGCTGGTGCGATGACCGCGGGGGCTGCCGGGGCGGTGGCAATGTGGACCTATGAATACCGCTTGGTCACTATCGGCTGGACGTGGTGGGCGTGGATAACGGCTTTCGTAGCCTATGACCTTTCCTATTATTGGGCGCACCGTGCAGGACACCGCATCCGCTGGTTCTGGGCTAGCCATGTCATCCATCATTCGAGCCAGCACTATAACCTGTCGACGGCGCTCAGGCAGACCTGGACCGGCTTCATCGGTCTCAGTTTTATCTTTTCGATGCCGCTATTCTTCCTCGGTTTCCATCCGGCGATGATCGCCTTCTGCGCTGGTCTCAATCTCATCTACCAGTTCTGGATCCATACCGAGGCGATCGACAGGATGCCGCGCTGGTTTGAATGGATGTTCAACACACCGTCGCACCACCGTGTCCATCACGCCACAAATCCCCGCTATCTCGATGCTAATTATGCGGGCGTTTTCATGCTCTGGGATCGTATGTTCGGCAGCTTCACCCCGGAAGATGACGTTGATCCAATCCGTTACGGCCTTGTCCGGCAACTGGGTAGCTTCAACATTCTGTGGGCAGCGACGCATGAATGGGTCGGCATTGCCCGCGATCTACGGCGCGCACCCTGGCAGGCAAAACTTGGCTATATCGTCATGCCCCCGGGCTGGAGCCACGACGGCAGCAGAGACACCAGCGACAGTATCAAGGCGCGTTGGCGTGACCGCGAGCAGCCCCGAGGAGAATCGCGCTCACCGATGCCTGAGGCGGCGGAATAGAGGCTTGCCTCCCTACCCACTAACATTCATGTAAGCCCCAACAACTGACGAGAGCAGTGAGCGGGAGAGATTGGGTGGACGAGTTCGACATAATTGTCGTCGGCGGCGGTTCGGCAGGGAGCGCAGTGGCCGGTCGGCTGGCTGAAGACCCCTCGCTGAAGGTCTGCCTGATCGAGGCAGGCGGGCATAACAATATCACGCAGGTCCTTGCCCCAGCGATGCTGGGCAATATCCCTGCCAAGTCCAATTGGCGCTATGAGACGGTGCCGCAAAGCGGCCTCAACGGCCGGCGCGGGTATCAACCGCGCGGGCGTGGACTTGGAGGGTCGTCGGCTATCAACGCGATGGTCTACATTCGCGGCACTGCCTGGGATTATGACAATTGGGCGCGGCTGGGTGCTGACGGCTGGAGTTATGCCGATGTCCTGCCGTATTTCCGGCGCGCCGAGCACAATGAGCGTGGTGCAGACGAATTTCATGGGTCGGGCGGCCCGCTCAATGTCATGGACCAATCCAGCCCGCATGAAGGCAGCATCGACTGGGTCGAGGCTGCGGCGTCGCTGCAAATGCCGCGCAACCCTGATTTCAACGGTGCGCAGTTTGAAGGCGTGGGCCTCTATCAGGTGACGCAAAAGGGCGGCGAGCGCTGGTCTGCGGCGCGGGCTTATGTTGAGCCTGCTGTTGCCTTGGGGCAGTTGCATGTCGAACAAAATGCGCTGGTCGAAAAGTTGGAGGTTAGGGAGGGGCGGGTGACCGGGGTCACCTTCCGCCAAGGGCTGTTCGGCACACGGCGCACCATTCATGCTAGGGCTGGCGTGGTGCTCAGCGCCGGGGCATTTGGCAGCCCCCAGATACTGCAGCTTTCTGGCATCGGGCCGGCAGCGCACTTGCGGTCGCTCGGTATACCTGTGGTGCTCGACAATCCCGCGGTAGGCAGCGACCTCCAGGACCATATCGATTATGTCGCGGGCTATGAGACCGGTGGCGACCTGTTCCATTCCATGTCGTTGAAGGGTCAGTTGCGCGGGTTCAAGGCTCTGATGCAGTGGCGCCGTACCCGCACCGGCTGGTTCACTTCTCCGCTGGCGGAGGCCGGCGGCTTTGCACGATCGAGCCCTGATGTTGAAGTGCCCGATATCCAGTTTCACTTCGTCCCCGCGGTGCTTGAAGATCATGGGCGTACTAAAGTGCGCGTCGCCGGCTTTTCCTGTCATGTTTGTGTCCTGCGTCCCGAGAGCCGGGGGACCGTCAGGCTCGCATCGCCGCGAGCTAAGGACGCACCGCTGATTGATCCGGCCTTCTTGACCGACGACCGCGACATGGCGGTGCTGAAGGCTGGGGTACGGATAATGGAGCGCATCTGCGAATCGGCCCCGCTGACCCGCCATGGCGGGCGGAAGCGGCAGTCGGCGGCAGATGATGCCGCTCTGGAGCAGTTGATCCGCAACCGCGCCGACACCGTTTATCATCCGGTCGGCACCTGCCGCATGGGTAACGACGCTGCTGCGGTGGTCGATCCGACGCTCAAGGCAAAGGGTGTCGACGGGCTGTGGGTGGCGGACGCGAGTGTGATGCCCCGCCTCGTTTCTGGGAATACCAACGCACCAAGCATTATGATTGGTGAGCGCGCCGGGGATTTCGTGAAAGCTGCTCTGCGCGGCTAAAGACTACAAAAAACGGGCCGGAGGCGTATTACGCGCTCCGGCCCAGCCTTCCGGGCTCTCCCCTCCCGAAACTGATGACACTTGTATGACTCGGAATATTGGGTCTGAAAAGAGGAAAAATGCTCTTTTTGGCAGCAACGCTGCCAAAAAACCGTGCACGCCGTTTCACCGTCCTTGATCGCACAAAAAATAGGCCGGAGCACAAAGGGCTCCGGCCAGTCGGTTCGCAGGAGGAACCTCGGGTGGGGAGAGCGGCACCTTCCGACTTCCGCAGGGAAGGGAGGATGGAGCGGCGGCCAGTCGGCGCCGCTCTTCCCGAACTCAATAATTGTAGGCACGCTCCCCATGGTCGGTGAGGTCGAGACCTTCGCGCTCGCCCTCTTCGCTGGGGCGCAGGCCCATGGTCAGCTTGAGGCCGTAGAACAGGATAGCCGAGACGATGCCGGTCCACATCACGGTCCAGCCTACTGCCTTGATCTGTGTGACCAGCTGGCCTGCCATGTCATAGGTGCCAGGCACTGCCGGGAAGACTGTATAGTCATAGAAGCCCTGACCGCCGAGCGCGGGATCAGCAACGATGGCGGTGCCGATCGCGCCGACAATGCCACCGATGCCGTGCACGCCGAACACGTCGAGGGTGTCATCATAGCCCAGCTTGTTCTTCACGACCGCAACGAACAGATAGCAGAAGCCGGAGGCAGCGAAGCCAAGCAGTATGGCTGCCATTGGGGCAGCAAATCCGCTGGCTGGGGTGATTGCCACCAGGCCGGCCACCGCGCCCGTCACTGCGCCGAGCAGCGATGGTTTGCCGTGGTGGAACTGTTCGATGAGGCACCAAGCAACCGCTGCTGCAGCCGTCGCGACGAGGGTGTTAACAAAGGCCAGCGCTGCGAGACCATTGGCTTCGAGGTTTGAGCCGGCGTTGAAGCCGAACCAGCCCACCCAGAGCAGTGATGCACCGATCATGGTCATGGTCAGGCTGTGCGGCGGGGTCGCTTCCTTGCCGAAACCGACGCGCTTGCCGACAATCAGGCAGCCGATCAGGCCAGCGATGCCAGCGTTGATATGGACCACGGTTCCGCCCGCGAAGTCGAGTGCTCCCCAACCCCACAGCAGACCGGCGTCAGTCGGCGCGTCAGGCAGGAAGTCCGGACCAGCCCAGTACCAGACCTGATGCGCGATCGGGAAATAGGCAAAGGTCAGCCACAGCACCGTGAAGATCATCAGCGGAGCGAACTTCACCCGCTCTGCGAAGGCGCCCACGATCAGTGCCGGCGTGATGCAGGCAAAGGTCATCTGGAACACCACGAAAGCATATTCCGGGATGTAGACATTGTTGCTGAATGTTGCAGCGAAGGTGCCGGCGTTGACGTTGGCGAGGAATGCCTTGTCCAGGCCGCCGAACAGGGCCGGGAAGGGTGTACCGGTGGAGGTGAAGGCGATCGAGTAACCCCAGCCTACCCAGACGAGTGCCGCGACCGAAACGATCATGAACACCTGCATCAGCACGCTGAGCATGTTTTTGGTGCGCACCAGCCCGCCGTAGAAGAGGGCGAGGGCGGGAATCGACATCATCAGAACCAGCGCCGAACTGATAAGCATCCAGGTGGTGTCGCCCTTGTCGACCATGCCGGCCATTTGTTCGACTGTTGGTGCCTTGATCGGCCCTTCGGCTATGGTAGCCGCCACTGCCACTTCGGCCACGGCCTCCGCTGCGCCTGTTGCGGCTTCGGCCGCGCGGGCAGCCACGCTGCCCATTAGCGCGGTGAGGGCGGTGCCCAGCGCGACCGCGCGTGTTGCCCCTTTTGCGATCATTCCTTGAGTCCCCTTGCTTTTGCTGCCCATGCGGCAGGTTGCGGCAGGCGCGCTCACAGCGCGGCCTCCCCGGTTTCGCCGGTGCGGATGCGCGTTGCTTCCGCGACATCGAGCACGAAGATTTTGCCGTCGCCGATATTGCCAGTGCCAGCGGCTTGCTGAATCGCTTCCACCGCGCGCGGTGCCAGTGCGGCATCGCAGACCAGCTCGATCTTGACCTTGGGCACCATGTTGGTGGCATATTCAGCGCCGCGGTAGATTTCGGTCTGCCCCTTCTGGCGCCCGAAACCCTTCACCTCGGTCACGGTCATGCCGCTCACACCGATTCCGGTGAGCGCTTCGCGCACCTCGTCGAGTTTGAACGGTTTGATGATGGCTATGATCAGTCTCATGCGCCCCCCTTTGCTGTGTGTGACGTCGCAAGGTTCGGCTACGCAAAGCCCGTGCCAGTTGCCGTTTCGTGCGGGCGGAGGGTGTTTTGCGCATTATTCAGGCAGCGCATGCGCCCGTTCATTGTGCGACTGCGAAAGGACCTGCCTGTTTTTCAGGCAGTCGCTGCGACGAGATCGGCCCACACCGGCAGATGGTCGGAAGCACGGGTGGCGAGCGCGCTATGGTGCACACCCGTATCGGCGGCACGGAGCCGATCGCAGATGATGATGCGATCCAGCCCCGCAACGGGGCGGCGCGAGGGGAAGCTGCGGCCTGGACTCAACAGCTGCCAGGCATGACCGAATTCGCGCATCGCACCGCGCGCCACGCTCCATTGGTTGAGGTCACCCATCAACACCGTGGCGCAAGGCGGGCCGCATTGTGCGACATGGCCGATCACTGCACGCACCTGCCCCCGCCGCCGGATGCCCGAGATGTCGAGATGCATCCCGACCACGCGCAGGCGCACCCCATGGACCATCACGTCCGCGCAGACGGCGCCACGCGGTTCGATGACCGGCAGCGGCACCACGCTGGCATCGACCACCTCCACCCCCTTGCGCACAAGCAGGGCATTGCCATGCCAGCCGATGCTGTCCGGCCGGGTGTCGAGCTGGACCGCGCGGTAGAGGCCGTGATCATCGATCATGTCGAGCGGCAGGCAGGTTTCCCGCCGGCCAAAGCGCCGGTCAGCCTCTTGCAGCGCGATCACATCGGCGTCGATTTCCTTGAGCACGGTGAGGATGCGTTCGGGGTCGCGCCGTCCGTCCAGTCCCACCGCCTTGTGGATGTTATAGCTGGCGACGCGCAACCTCACGGCAGGGCATCACCCAATATGCCCAGTGCATCCCCCCGGTCTTCATCCAGCACCATCAGCCGCACGGGAATAAGGAAGCCAACGCCCTCACCAATGTTCATGCTGCTATCGAAGCAGAAGGCGTGAATGCCAGCGGATTCGAGCCGACCCCTGGCCAGTTCGGCCTCATGTGCGTTGGCAAAGCGGGCGAGTTCGACAAGGGCCACGGGAGCTTGTTGTCAGAAATGCGCGCCCGCCGCCAGTCAGGGTGGCGGCAAGTTTACAAAGTTATACCGATACCCCACCCCCAAATGTAAACTTTGGAGAGTGGAGCAGCGCCGGAACCGGAGAGCGCCAGAGCGCCGCAGACAGGCCAGAAAATCGGGCGACATCGGCGCATCTCATCAAAGATTTTCCAACATGACAAGGCAGGACGCTGACCGGACCAGAGTCACGCCCTCGACCTATGGTTGGCCGCTCAGGCTGCCGTGCCGCCGACCGTGATCCCTTCGACCAGCAGGGTCGGCTGGCCGACACCTGCGGGGACGCCCTGACCGCCCTTGCCGCACACGCCAATGCCTTCATCGAGCGCGAAGTCGTTGCCGATGCCGGTGACGCGGGTGAGGACATTGGGGCCGTCACCGATCAGCGTAGCGCCCTTGATTGGCTCGGCGAGCTTGCCGCCGCGCACGCGCCATGCCTCGGTACAGGAGAAGGTGAATTTGCCCGAGACGATGTCAACCTGTCCGCCGCCGAAGCTCTTGGCATAAATGCCGTCCTTGACCCGGGCGAGCAGTTCGCCCGGATCGTCATGACCATTGGCCATGAAGGTGTTGGTCATCCGCGGCATCGGCGCATGGGCATAGCTTTCACGCCGGCCGTTGCCGGTGGGTTCGACACCCATCAGCCGCGCGTTCATCCGGTCCTGCATATAGCCGCGCAGGATGCCGTCTTCGATGAGCACTGTTTCGCGCGTCGGCGTGCCCTCATCGTCGATGGCAAGCGAGCCACGCCGCCCGCCGGAGACGGGGCTGGCAAGGCTGCCGTCATCGATCACGGTGACGCCGGGGGCAGCGACGCGCTGGCCGATGCGGCCTGAAAAGGCGCTGGTGCCCTTGCGGTTGAAATCCCCCTCAAGGCCATGGCCGACCGCTTCATGGAGGAGGATCCCGGGCCAGCCGGGGCCCAGCAGAACGGTCATTTCGCCTGCCGGTGCATCGACCGAGGCAAGGTTGGTGAGCGCCTGTGCCAGAGCATTGTCGATGCCGCGGTTCCAGGTTTCCGGTGCGAACAGGTCATCATACATGCGTCGCCCGCCGATGCCGAAGCTGCCGCTTTCCCGACGTCCATTTTCCTCGACCACGATCGAGATGTTGAGCCGGACAAGCGGGCGGACGTCGGTTGCGACAAAGCCGTCAGCGCGGACGATTTCGACCACGCTCCATGATCCGACCAGGCTCGCCGACACCTGCACCACGCGCGGGTCGCGCGCGCGGGCGGCGGCATCGATCGCCTGACAGAGCGCCACCTTGTCGGCGAAGGGCACTGTTTCGATCGGGTTGGCATCGGGATAGAGCAGCCGGTTGGTGCGCTGTGGCGGGGCGGCATGTGCGCCCTTGGCCGGATCAATCAGCCGCAGAGTCGCCATCGAGCGGCGGATCGCATCCGCGCTGATTTCGCCCGAATGGGCAAATCCGGTCATTTCGCCGGATACCGCGCGCAAGCCGAATCCCGCATCGGTCGAATAGTCGGCGGTTTTCAGATGCCCGTCATCGAACCCCAGAGATTCGCTGACGCGATATTGCAGATAGAGTTCGCCATCCTCGGCATCGCGCAGCGCCTCTGCGGTGAGGCGGCGGGCATCGTCGGGATCGAGTGCGCCAGGGCGATAGAGAAAGCTGCGGGGATCGGCGGAGATGATCATGTGCCTGATATGGGGCAGACAAGCGCCGAGCGCCAGAGCCCTGCGCTATCCGGTCAAGGCTTGGCTGAATGGGCCTGATCGTGATCAATGTCAGCCGGGCCGCCATTGAGAATGAAGCGCCGGTCGCAATAGCCGCAATCGACAAAGCCGACATCGGGATCAATCTGCAGCCACACGCGAGGGTGGCCGAGGCCGTCACCGGGCACATCGCTCGCGCCCATGCAGGAAACGCGCAGACTATCGGTGCGGGTGGTTTCGGGCGGTGCGATCATGCCGAGGCCGTTAGCAGCAGCTTATGCCGCGGGCAATTGCCAGAAAGGCCCTACTGGTAGTTGACGGTCAGCGTGAAAGTGCCGGTGTAGTTGCCGTCTGCCTGATTGGCGCCGACATTGAGCCGTGCCCCCACGCCAAGGGCAATTGTGCCGGTAGAGCCAAGACTACGGTTGTTCGATCCGTTGAGCGTGAAGGTGTTGACCAGCATTGTGCCGCCATTGCCGTTGGTGAGCGTGGTGGTGAGTGGCGTCAGGCGGATGGTGACGACGCGGTTGGGCGTGCCGGTGATGGTGAAGGTCGCGCGGCGCGGCGTGCCGCCCGCGACCGAGACACCGCCCGAGACAGTGCGTGCGCCCGTGTTCGCGTTGATCACCACCCGGCCGGCTGTCGTTCCGCGCAAAATGGTCCCGAAATCGAGATCCCCGGTCCGCACGATGCTGATCTGTCGCAGCACAGTTGCGCGCCCGCGCGCGTCATCCGTCGCGGCGGCAACAGGCGTGGCGGCCAGCGTTGCCGCAAGCAGCGCAATGGCAGACAAGGGGGCGATGGTCAGTCTGGTCACGCTGCCGTGTATAATGGCTAAGCGTCACCATCAGTTGGTGAAGATTGGTAAATGCCGTGTTCGTTATTTCATCGCGGCCAACCGGCATGGGGCTGGCGAGAGGCGGACTACTGATAGTTCAGCGTGATCGCGAATGTTCCGGTGTAGACGCCGGGCGCCTGATTGGCGCCGACCGCAAGTCGTGCGCCTACCGGAAAATTGAACTGGCCGTTGGTTGTGTTGATCCGGAAACGCAGCGGCGTCGTTGACAGGATGACTGTCGGCGCGGACCCGATCTCGAATTGCGAAACGGTCATCGGCGCGCCGGGCCCGGTCAGCTGGATCGAGTTGGCGGAAACCGAAATCAGTACCTGCTGGTTGAAGCTGCCCATGCCGGCGAATCGCGCTGGCTGATGCGTCGATCCGACCACCCGAACGCCGCCGGTGGTGGTTCGCGTACCGTCTGGCAGGATGCGCACCACACCTGCGGTGGTGCCCGGTATGATGTTTCCGAAGTTGAGATCCTGGACGCGGAAGAAGGAAAGCGGGCGAAGCACGATTGTCTTGGCTTCACCCTGGTTGGTGCCGGTCGGCCCCTGCGTCTGGTTTGCGGATGCAGGAGCGGTGGCGGCAAACGCCAGCCCCGCGACAAGCGCGCACGCCACCTTGGTTATGAATGGTCTGGTCCCCATCGAGATCGGACATACTCCAGCACATCTCCATCTAAAGTTAGGGGTCATGGTAAAGATTGCATTTACAGCATCAGGGGGTGTTTCCTCGTGACGGAAAAATGCTTTAAGCCGCCTTTCATGACCGATATCGCGATCGCCATTGATGCCCTCACCAAAGTCTATGCCGGCGGCAAGCGTGCACTCGACGGTGTGACGCTGGATGTGCCGCGCGGCGGAATCTATGGCCTGCTCGGCCCCAATGGCGCGGGCAAATCGACGCTGATCAACATCCTGTCCGGCATGGTGCGCAAGACATCGGGGCGTGCCGCGATCTGGGGCTTCGACATCGATGAGCATCCGCGCAATGCCAAGGCATCGATCGGTATCGTCCCGCAGGAGATCGTGTTCGATCCTTTTTTCACCCCGTTCGAGACGCTCGAACTGGTCGCCGGCCTCTATGGCGTGGCCAAGGGCAAGCGGCGTAGTGACGAGTTGCTCGCCGCGGTCGGCCTGTCTGACAAGCGCGATGCTTATGCCCGCACGCTCTCCGGCGGCATGAAGCGCCGCCTGCTGGTCGCCAAGGCGCTGGTCCATTCGCCGCCGATCATCGTGCTCGATGAACCGACGGCGGGCGTCGACATTGATCTGCGCGAACAGCTGTGGGCCTATGTCCGGCAATTGAACCGCGAGGGCGTGACGGTGGTGCTGACCACCCATTATCTCGAGGAAGCCGAGCAATTGTGCGATCGCATCGCCATCATCAACCATGGCAAGCTGATCGCCGACAAGCCGACGCGTGAGCTGGTCGGAATGGCGCGGGAAAAGGCGGTGGTGCTGACGCTGGGTGCCGACATTTCCGCGCTGCCCGACCATGGCAGTTTCGAGAAGGTCGAGCAGACCGGGCCGCGCGAAGTGACGATCAGCTACAATAAGGATCGCGCCAACGCAGGCGACGTGCTCGCCGCCGCAGCTGCCGCGGGCCTCGCCATCGTCGATGTCTCGACCCGCGAAGCCGACCTCGAGGACGTGTTCGTCCAGCTCACCCGGGCGGCGGCGTGAACCCTGACCATGACGTTATCGTCATCGGGTCCGGTGCCGCCGGGCTGACCGCGGCGCTGACGCTGGCCGAACATTGCCGGGTGCTGGTGCTCGCTAAGGGGCATCTGTCCGACGGGTCGACGGCCTGGGCGCAGGGCGGGATCGCCGCGGTGCTCGATGCCGGGGACAATTTCGACAATCATATCGAGGATACGATGGTCGCCGGTGCCGGGCTGAACCGGCGCGATGTGGTCGAGTTCGTGGTCGAAAATGCGCCGGCGGCGATCGAGCGGCTGGCGGCGCTCGGCGTTCCGTTCAACGGCGGCGATCTCTCGCTCGGCGAACGCTGGCATCTGACGCGCGAGGGCGGCCATTCGCACCGCCGTATCGTCCATGTCGATGACGCGACCGGGGCGGCGGTGCAACGCGCGCTGGAAAAGGCAGCGGCGGCGCACCCCAATATCACGCTCCAGCCCGATATGGTCGGCATCGACCTCATCACCGGGCGGCATGGAGAAACCTATTCGGGCGCGGGCAATGTGTGGGGCCTATATGCCTACAATCGTGCGACCCAGCGGGTGGAGACGCTGACCGCGCGGGCGACCGTGCTGGCGACCGGCGGGGCAGGGCGCACCTATCTGTTTTCGACCGCGCCGCGCGGTGCGACGGGGGATGGCATTGCCATGGCCTGGCGCGCGGGGTGCCGCGTGTCCAACATGGAATTCATGCAGTTTCACCCGACCTGCCTCTACAATCTCGAGGTCAAGAATTTCCTGATCACCGAGGCGGTGCGCGGCGAGGGCGGCAAGCTGGTCAACCCGCAGACCGGCAGCCATTTCATGCAATATTACGACCCGCGGCTGGAGCTGGCGCCGCGCGATGTCGTCGCCCGCGCGATCGATGCGGAGATCAAGCGCTACGGTCTCGATTTCGTGCACCTCGATATCAGCCACATGGACGCGGATTTTGTGCGCGGCCATTTCCCCAACATCCATGACAAGCTGCTGGGGCTGGGCATCGACATCACGCGCGAGCCGATCCCGGTGGTGCCGGCCCAGCATTATACCTGTGGCGGCGTGATGGTGGACGGGGCGGGGCGCACCGACCTGCCGGGCCTCTATGCCGCGGGCGAGGTGACGATGACGGGGCTCCACGGGGCCAATCGCCTCGCGTCCAACTCGCTGCTCGAATGTTTCGTTTATGGCGAGGCGGCGGCGCGTGACATCATCGCCCGCTGGGACGATCTCCCCGCCCCGCCGCCGATCCGCGCGTGGGACGAAAGCCGGGTGACAGAGCCGGACGAGGAAGTGATCGTCCAGCACAATTGGCGCGAGATCCGCCGTTTTATGTGGGACTATGTTGGCATCGTGCGCACCACCAAGCGGCTCGAACGCGCGATGCATCGCGTCAACCTGCTCGCGCAGGAGGTGGACGATTATTACGGCCATTTCCGCGTCACGCCTGACCTCATCGAGCTCCGCAACCTGCTCGAGGTCGCGCGGCTGATCGTCCGCTCCGCGCTGGCGCGCAAGGAAAGCCGCGGCCTCCATTACACCACCGACTATCCCGATATGCTCACCGAGGCGCGGGATACGGTGCTGGCGCCGTGACGGTCAGCTTTCGCGCGTGAATGTCGCGGTTCGTGAGGTGAGGTCTGCCTTCACGACATAGCCTGCTGTTCTCCAGCCGAGCGCCTGTCCGCTGCCGCGATTATTCTGCCACCATGGCTGATAGGCGAAAGCCGAACGCGGCAGGCCGCCGATCAGCCGACCAATCTCCTCGAAAGACAGCCGTATCGTGTCGCTGCCATTGGCTGAAAGCCATCGGGCGAGCGGCGCATATTTGCCATTGTACTGGTCCACCGACCTGCTCCTTTTGGGGCGCGGCTCCAGCGCCGGGTCATCTTCGACGGGGTCAAGCGCCCAGTGCGGAGCGCCGAGCGCACGCGCCAGCTTTGCCCGCGCCTCTGCCGAGCCGTACCCCCCGCCTGCTTCGATCCGGCCGATCCAGACCTGGCTGAGGCCGGTGCGGCGGGCGAGCTCGGCCTGGCTGAGACCCTTGTACCGGCGCCAGGCGGCGAGGGCGGTCAGATCCTGATCGATCATCAGCGCGAGAACCGCGTCAGGCACAGTGCCTTCGCCCGCTTCGACCCTGCGCAAGGACGCCTCGCCATCGAGCCTGTCCTCGCCTTCCTCGGCAAGTGCCAACAGACGTTCGAAATCGGCGGCCTTGAGGACGACCATGGGTGTGCCGTCAGGGGCGACGATCTTTTGAGCCTCATATCCCATTGTCCGTTCCTTCACTCATATGCCGAGCCGCGGGCAGCAACCTTGATGACAAGCAGTATCAGCAGGTCTTCGGTGTAGATCACCCGCCAATCGCCAACCCGTAGCCGCATCAAGCGGTCGCTGCCCTTCAAGGTCTTCACATTATTGGCGAGCGACTCCGGCTCAGTCGCCAGCTGCGCCACCTTCGAACGGATTCGGCGGGCCGTAGCCCTGTCCATCCTGAGCAATGTCCGCGCCGCATCGCGACTATATTCGACGCGTTTCATGCGCGCCTCCTAAAACCAAACCATAGTTATTGTCAATAACTGATACTATGGGTTCACCGCGTCCCCCCGAACAGCTGGCGGCCGGCGAGGTCGAGCATGATTTCCTCAGATCCGCCGCCGATCGCGTTGACGCGGACCTCGCGGTAGATGCGCTCCACCTTGCTGCCGGTGATGTAGCTGGCGCCGCCCAATATCTGCGCGGCTTCGCGTGCGACATGTTCGAGCATGCGGGTTGCCTGAACCTTGAGCATCGCGAAGTCGGCCGGGCGGTCGCGGCCCTCCTTCACCTGCCAGGCGCACAGGTCGACCCAGGCCTGGGTTGCGTCAATCTGCCGCGCCATATCGGCGAGCTTGATGCGGATCGACTGGTGGCCGACGAGCGGCTTTCCGAAGGTGCGCCGTTCCTGCGCCCAGGCCGCGGCCTCTGCCAGCGCGACGCGGGCGTAGGCGCAGCAGCCCATCGCCATGCCGAGCCGTTCGCTGTTGAAATTGCGCATGATGCCAATGAAGCCGCCATTTTCCGGCCCGATCAAATTGGCCGCGGGCACATGCACGTCGCTGAAATGGATCGCCGCCGTGTCCGAACAGCGCCAGCCCATCTTGTCGAGCCGGGTTCGGGTGACGCCGGGGGCGTCCATTTCGATCAGCAGCAGCGATATGCCGCCGGCACCTTCGCCGCCCGTGCGCACCGCGCAGGTCAGCCAGTCGGCGCGCATGCCGGAGGTGATGAACATCTTCGACCCGTTGACGACATAATGGTCGCCGTCGCGCCGCGCGCTGGTTGCAAGCGCCGCGACGTCCGATCCGCCACCGGGTTCGGTGATGCCGAGTGCTATGATCTTCTCCCCCGCCAACACCGGCGGGGCGATGCGTTGCTTCAATTCCTCCGATCCCAGCGCCAGCACCGGCGGCAGGCCGATGCCGTGGGTCATCAGCGATGCGGAAAGCCCGCCCGCGCCGACCGCCGCCAGCTCTTCAGTCAGCACCAGCGTATGGAATATGTCGAACCCCTCGCTGTGCCCGCCATAAGATTCGGGATAGCGCAGGCCGATAACACCTGCCTCTGCCGCCTTGCGGTGGAGATCGCGCGGCAATTCGCCGTCCTGTTCCCACTGGTCGATATGTGGCGCGATTTCCCGTTCGACGAAGCGGCGAACGCTCATCGCCAGCGCTTCGTGGCTCTCGTCATAATATGGCGAGCGTGTCCGCCATTCGTCGAATTGGGTCATGCTCATCCCCCTTTTGGTGCGCAGGCTGCCGTCATAGCGCCCCGGTTGCAACGCTTCGTCGCACTTCAAGAATCGTTCATCGCGGATGCGCTAGGTTTCGTATGCACTTCAACAGCATGAGTATGTTCATGCAGGGCACAGTTTCTCGGGTTCGATTCGCAAAAGCGGCAACCGCAATCGTTACGGCAGGGCTCATGCTTTCCGGTTGTGCCGGAGCAGTGCCCGAACCGCGCACCGCTCCGCCGGCCAGCGGGCCGGGCGACCGGCCCTGGAGCCCGCAGCCGCTTCCGCAAGCCAGCGCCCCTGCGCCGCAGGTGCAGGCGCTGCCTGATGCGGGCGTCAACCGTCCGCCACCAGGCCTTGAAGCGACGATCCACGACCTGTGGCGTACTTTCCCCGGGCGCACCGGCATTGCCGTTCGCCGGATTGACGGGGACTGGGCGATCGCGCGGCGCGGCGACGAGTTTTTCCCGCAACAGAGCGTCTCCAAACTGTGGGTGGCGCTGGCGATGCTTGACCGGATCGATCGCGGACAAGCGCGGCTCGAAGACCGGGTGCGCATTACGCCCGACGATTTGACGCTGTTCCACCAGCCATTGTCATCGCGTGTGCAGCGCGAAGGCGCAGTCGAGGAAAGCGTTGCCTCTCTGCTCGAGCTTGCCATCACCGGCAGTGACAATACCGCCAATGACAGCCTGCTCCGCCATGCCGGGGGGCCGGAGGCGGTGCGGTCATTCATCGAGCGCAACCGATTGGGCCGCATCCGTTTCGGCCCGGGCGAGCGGCTGCTTCAAAGCCGCATTGCCGGCCTTGAATGGCAGCAGCGCTATTCGGTTGCCCGCAGTTTCCAAGCTGCACGCGAGCAACTGCCGCTGTCCTTGAGGCAGGAGGCGCTACGCCGCTATCTCGCTGATCCGGAGGATGGCGCTGCGCCATCGGCCATCGTTGACGCTCTGGCGCGGCTGGCGCGAGGCGAGCTGCTCTCTCCGGCATCGACGCGTCTCGCCCTCGAAACCATGGCGCGCACGCGGAGCGGCCCGCAGCGCCTGCGGGCCGGTGTTCCCGCCGGATGGCGCGTGGCGCACAAGACCGGCACGGGGCAAGTGCTCGGCGCGGTGGCCACGGGATATAATGACATCGGCATCATCACTGCGCCTGACGGCACGCGTTATGCGGTCGCGGTGATGCTCGCCGATACCACGGCCAGCGTGCCGCAACGCATGCAGTTGATGCAGGCGGTCAGCCGCGCCGTCGCCACCCATCACGGGCAATAGCCGCATAAAGAAAAAGGGCGCCGTCCCTGAAGGAACGGCACCCTTTTCTTGCCATGGTTTGACCTGCGCGGGGCAGGCCAGACCAGTTTGGCTTACTTGAGTTCGACGGTCGCGCCGGCAGCTTCAAGCTTCTTCTTGAGATCTTCGGCTTCGGCCTTCGAGGCGCCTTCCTTGACGGCCTTCGGTGCGCTTTCGACCAGCGCCTTGGCTTCGCCGAGGCCCAGACCGGTGATGGCGCGGACTTCCTTGATGACGTTGATCTTGTTGCCGCCGTCGCCGGTCAGGATGACGTCGAATTCGGTCTGCTCTTCAGCAGCTGCAGCAGCACCGCCGCCAGCAGCCGGGCCAGCGGCCACAGCAACAGCAGCAGCGGCCGAGACGCCCCACTTTTCTTCGAGCATCTTCGACAGTTCAGCGGCTTCGAGAACGGTCAGGGCGGAAAGGTCTTCTACGATTTTGGCGAGATCAGCCATTGTCAGTCTCCATGTCTTTTCATCGTGGGGCTTGGCGCCGGAATTGGTGCCGGTCTGCCCCGTTCGGGTTCATTGACTTGTCAGATGCGTGCCTCAGGCAGCGTCCTTGGCGGCATAGGCGCCAAACACGCGGGCCAGCTGGCCGGCCGGAGCGGCGGCGATCTGCGCGAGCTTGGTTGCCGGAGCCTGTACCAGGCCGACAATCTTCGCACGCAGCTCGTCGAGCGACGGCAGTTCCGCCAGCGCCTTCACGCCAGCGACGTCCAGAACGGTATCACCCATGCCGCCACCGACGATCTCGATCTTGTCGGTCGTCTTGGCGAATTCCACGATCACCTTGGCGGCAGTGACGGCATCGTCACTGGTCGCAAGTGCTGTCGGGCCGGTCAGCATGTCGCCGATGCCGGTGTAGGGTGTGCCGTCGAGCGCGATCTTGGCAAGCCGGTTCTTGGTCACCTTGTAAGCGGCACCGGCTTCACGCATCTTGTTCCGGAGCGCCGTCGACTGGGCGACGGTCATGCCGAGGTTGCGGGTAATCACCACAGCCCCTGCACCGGACAAGGTTTCGCGCAAATCGGTGACCACTTGGGCCTTTTCGTTGCGGTCCATGCCATTCCTTTCACTCATGCCGGACCCCGCCATGATCCCGCGCAAAGACGGGGCCACAGCCGCGCCCGGCGGCTCTTGTTTTGTCCGTGGGGAAAGGTCGTGCCGGAAGCCGCAAACGCAGCAAATCAGCGAACGGTGGGCCTTTACGACCCGAACCCGTGAAAGACTTTGTCCCCGTCTAGGCTGGCGGATTTTAAGGGGTGGCCGAAGCTGCCCCGCCAACTGTCTCGGACGGTGACGGCAGGCGAACCCACCGGTCAGGCGCGGCGATTAGAGGAAATTGCGGAGGAGTCAAGCAAATGCGCCGGTTTCGGGTTGCCGGCGAATGTCCGGTGGCTTTTTCGGCGACGTCACTTTCAGCTTTCCAAGTTCAGCTATTTGTCGTTTATTGCGCCGCGACCGACCCAAAGGGCGGAAAGTGAATAAAGGGGGATTATCGATGCACCTGTCTGTTTCAACCCGCGTTTGCCTGCTCGCAGGCGTGGCGATGATCGCGAGCGCTGGTCTCCCTGCCGTCGCATTGGCGCAGGATGCCCCTGCGACGCTGCCGCCGACTGCCGCTGACGAGGACAATGCCGACAGCCGCGACATTTTGGTGACGGGCAGCCGCATCCGCCGCGACCCCAATGACAGCGCGCTGCCGCTGCAAATCGTCACCACCGAAGAATTGTCGCGTGAGGGCATCTCCAGCCCGGAACAGTTCATCTCCTTCCTCTCGACCAACGGCAATGGCGCGGACAATCTCGCCTCCAACTCGGACGTGACCAGCGGCGCGCAGCGCGGCACCAACGGCCTCAGCGCTGCCAACCTTCGCGGACAAGGGTCTGCCTCGACGCTGGTCCTGCTCAATGGCCGCCGCGTCGCCGCCCACGGCCTGCAAGGGTCGGCTGTTGACGTGAACCAGATCCCGTTCAGCGCGATCGAGCGGATCGAAGTGCTGAAGGATGGTGCATCGGCCATCTATGGCACCGACGCGATCGGCGGGGTGATCAACTATATCACCCGCACCGATTATGAAGGCATCGGGGTCGAAGGGTTCACCGACATTACCGAAGCCGGCGGATCGGAAATCTATCGTCTGTCGGGCATCGCCGGCTATGGCGACCTTGCCGAGGACGGGTTCAACATCATGGGCGCGGTCGCCTATCGCTGGGCCAATGTGCTGCGCGGTGACCAGCGTGACTTTGTCAACGGCAACCAGCCCGACCGCGGTCTTTCCATCGACACCCGCGGCACGCCGATCGCCACCGCCTTCCCGATCAACCCCAACAGCATCTTCTCGCCGACCGGCACGCTGCTCGGCGGCACGACTGGCGGGACTGTGCTGCCGGGTCTCGTCTTCCCGGGCACAACGACGCTGGCAACGGGCGGCATCAACCCGCTCGATCTGCCCGGCGGAGCAGGATGCAATTCTGTTGATGGCGGCATGGCCTATAACGAACAGCTGTGGGCTGTTCCTTCGGCCGCTTTTGCCTGTGCCTGGGACACAGGCCGCGTCGCGACTCTCCAGCAGCCGATCAACACGCTGACCTATTATGCGCGTGCGACGGTGCGGCTCGGCGAGCATGAGATTTATGCCGAGGTTACCGGCTCTGAGGCGGACAGCAGCAAGCGTTTCTCGAACAACCAATATTCGGCGAACAACACGACGCTGCCGCTGGCCTATCCGCTCAACGCCACAACGGCTGCGACCTATAATGCTGTGTTCAATGCCATTGCCGCGCAATTCCCTGCGATTGTGCCAAACTATGGCAGGCCCATCGCCTATCGCTGGCGCTGTATCGTTTGCGGTCCGCGCGAATTTGAAACCAACACGGAGACCTTCCGCGCCGCGCTCGGTGTCGATGGTCCGCTGTGGGATGGCTGGGATTATCGCGCCGGCGCTTCTTATGCGAAGAGCGAATCGAGCTCCGTGCTCGGCACAGGCTATCATTTCCGGGGCATTTTCCCGAGCGTAGCGGCGGCTGCGGCATCGGGTGTGGCAGGTGCAGTATCCGGCGGCATCGATCCGCGCGCGCCGATCGCGCCGGGTGCGACCGCTCCCGGGATTGTCGGCCTGCTCAACAGCGGCATCCTCAATCCCTTCTCGGTTGCGCAGTCGCAGGCTGCGCTTGACGGGCTGCGCGCTGTCTCGGCCGAAGGCACGATCCTGTTCGGTGGCCAGTATGAGGTGCAGCAGTTCGACGCGTCGATTTCCGGCGGGTTGTTCCAACTGCCGGGCGGCACCATCCAGGTCGCGCTCGGCATGGATTATCGCCGCGAAACATACAGCTTCAACGGTTCACCCGCGGCTGTCACCGGCCAGCCGGACATTTTCAACGCGCCGTTTGACAATATCAACGCGCTCACCCCGAGGAACCGCGACGTCTGGGCGGCCTATGGCGAAGTGCTGCTGCCTGTGTTCGACTTCCTCGACGTGACCGTGGCGGCGCGCATCGACGAATATTCGGGCTTCGGTTCTACTGTGAACCCGAAGGTGTCGGCATTGTTCACCCCGATCGAATGGCTGCGTTTCCGCGGGTCCTATAACACCGGTTTCCGCGTGCCGACCTTCAACCAGATTTTCAACGGCACCACCGTTTCGCCCAACCCGGGTAACAATCTGGTCGATCCCACCCGCTGCCCGCAGGGCACGGTCAATCCGGGTATCCCGGGCTGCGAAGCGATCTTCCCCGAAACCCTTTCGGGCGGGAACGTCAATCTGGGGCCGGAAGAGGCCGAGCAGTTCAGTGTGGGTGTGGTGTTCGAGCCTTCGCGCCGGTTCAGCGCGAGCCTCGATTTCTGGTCGATCGCGGTTGATGGCACCATCGGCACGCTGACCACGCAGCAACTGCTCGCCAACGCTGCCTTCTTCCCCGAGCGGCTGGTTCGCAACGCGCAGGGCATCATTACCCAGCTCGATCTGAGAACCGCCAACATCGGTTCGCGCCGTACCCGCGGGCTTGAGCTGGCGGTGCGTGCGAACACGGACCTGTTCGGCGGCAGCCTGACCTTTGCGATGGATGGCACCTACCTCTTGCGCAAGCGCGAGAAGTTCCTGCCGAGCGCGCCTTATGGCCCGAGCCAGATCGGCGTGTTCACCTTCGCCGGCGATCTCGGACTGCGCTGGAAGCATAATGCCACTGTCAGCTGGTCGAATGAGGATTTCACCTTCTCCTTCACCCAGCTGTTCCGCAACGGTTACCAGAACCAGCAGCTGCCGGGCGTCCGGAACGGGACCGTCAATCCGCCCAACGACATTGTTCGGACGGAGGATTACATCATCTACAATGCGTCGGTCGCCTATCGTGTCAGCGAGAATTACACGATGACGCTGGGCGTCCGGAACGTGTTCGATACCGATCCGCCCTTCGCCATCACCTATGACAGCAACACCGGTGCCGGCAGCTCGTGGGAACCCCGCGTTGCCGACCCGCGCGGACGCTCACTCACCGTGACGGCCAACGTCCGCTTCTGACGCGGTCGCAGGTGCAAAAAGAAAAGGGCCGGGATCGCTCCCGGCCCTTTTCTTTTCTGTCTTGTCGAAGCGGATCAGGCCGCGCCGGTCACTTCGGCCATATCGACCTTGAGGCCCGGGCCCATGGTCGAGCTGAGGCTGATCTTACGGACATATTTGCCCTTCGCGCCCGACGGCTTTGCCTTCACGATCGCATCGACAAAGGCGTCGAAGTTGCGACGGATGTCGGCGTCGGCAAAGCTTGCCTTGCCGAGACCGGCGTGGATGATCCCCGCCTTTTCGACGCGGAATTCGATCTGCCCGCCCTTGGCGGCCTTGACCGCTTCGGCGACGTTCGGCGTGACGGTGCCGAGCTTCGGGTTCGGCATCAGGCCCTTGGGGCCGAGCACCTTGCCGAGGCGGCCAACGATGCCCATCATGTCCGGCGTCGCGATGACGCGGCCATAATCGAGGTTGCCGGCCTGCATGTCGTCAAGCAGGTCTTCGGCGCCGACCTTGTCAGCACCGGCAGCGAGCGCGGCTTCGGCATTGGCGCCGCGGGCGAACACGGCGACCTTGACGTCCTTGCCCGTGCCAGCCGGCAGAGTAACAACGCCGCGAACCATCTGGTCAGCGTGGCGCGGATCGACGCCGAGGTTCATCGCGATCTCGATGGTTTCATCCATCTTCTTCGATGCGACGCCCTTGAGCGCGGAGATGGCTTCATCGACGCCGTAGAGCTTGTCACGGTCGAACTGGGCGCCGAGGGCCTTTGCCTTCTTGGTCAGCTTTGCCATGGGATCAGCCCTCCACCACTTCGAGGCCCATCGAGCGGGCGCTGCCTTCGATGATCTTGGTCGCCTGCTCGATCGAGTTGGCGTTCAGATCCTTCATCTTCGCTTCGGCGATTTCGGCCAGCTGCGAACGCTTGATCTTGCCTGCGCTGGTCTTGCCCGGCTCCTTCGAGCCCGACTTGAGGCCGATAGCCTTCTTGATGAAGAAGGTCGCCGGCGGGGTCTTCATCTCGAAGGAGAAGCTGCGGTCGGCATAGACGGTGATGACCGTCGGAATCGGCATATTCTTTTCCATGTCGCCGGTGGCGGCATTGAAAGCCTTGCAGAATTCCATGATGTTCACGCCGCGCTGACCCAGGGCAGGGCCGATCGGCGGAGACGGGTTGGCGGCGCCCGCAGGCACCTGCAGCTTGATATAGCCGGTAATCTTCTTGGCCACGACATGGCCTCCTTTTCTCTCTGTCGTCCCCGAATGGTTCGGGAACTCAAGTTAAGCGGTACAGACGCTCCGGGTTGATCCGGCGCTCCCGCAGGGGATTCGCGGAACAGGCATGGCCAGCCGCGAAGCGGCGCCGCTAACGGCAAATGGCCAACAATGCAAGTTTGAAGCCGGAGACAGGCCCCAGCCCGTTACTTGACGACCTGGACCTTATCGAATTCGATATCGACCGGGGTCGCGCGGCCGAAGATGGAGACGCCGACCTTGACCCGGCTCTTTTCGAAGTCGAGCCCTTCGACGATGCCGGTGAAGCTGGCGAACGGACCGTCGAGCAGCTTGACCTGATCGCCGATGTCGTAATCGATACGAATGTCCTGCTTCGGACGGGCAGCGGCCTCATCCTTGACGTTGAGCATACGCAGTGCTTCGGATTCGCGGATCGCCTGCGGCTTGCCGGCAACGCCGAGGAAGCCGGTGACCTTCGGGGTGTTGCGGATGAGGTGGTAGACATCATCCGTCATGGTCAGCTTGGCGAGGACGTAGCCGGCCATCGAGGTGCGCTCGAGCTGCACCTTCTTGCCGCGCTTCACTTCGGTCACCGTTTCGGTTGGCACCTCGATCGCCTCGACCAGCTGGGACAGGCCCAGCCGCTCGGCTTCAGCGGTGATCGCTTCCTTCACCTTGTTCTCGAAGCCCGAATAGGCGTGGATGATGTACCAGCGCGCCATGAGTATCCCGTCTTTTTCTGGAATTGGGTCGTGACCGGCCGTTGCGGTTAACCCGCGAAGGACAGCAGCCAGTTGACGATGAAGCGGAAAAGGCCGTCCACGCCGAGGAAGAAGATAGCAAGGATGGTCGTCATGATCAGCACCATGATCGCCGTCACCATCGTCTCGCGCGGCGTTGGCCACACGATCTTGTTCGCTTCGGCGCGCACCTGACGGACAAATTCGCCCGGAGTGGTCTTGGCCATCACGTCTTCCTTCTCGCCTGCAGGAATCTGCTGCCGGATTGTCCGGCGCACTCCCTGTCGCGGCCATATGGGCGGCATGCCGCCCGTTTACAAAGTCGCGGGCATAAAATGGCAAATCTCCGCCCGCCCCTCCCCTCGCCTCTTTGCGAAGAGCGGATGCGGCCGCCGGTTTACCTGTCCCGTATGCTTTGCCGTCTAGCGACGGCTGGTCGCGCTGGCAAGGCTGGCAGGGGCAGAGGGACTCGAACCCACGACCCTCGGTTTTGGAGACCGATGCTCTACCAACTGAGCTATACCCCTGCGGGGCAGCCTTGCCTGCGCAACGGCCCGCGCCTTAGCCGTGCCTAGCGGCGGGAGCAAGCATGTTGCGAAGTGCCGTCAGGCGGCTGGCTTCATGATGTCCATCGCCATGGCCGCCAGCGCCTCAGAGGCGGTCCCGATCACCGCTTCGGCATCCGGCGCCCAGAAGGGCGAATGCAGCGAGGGCAGGGGCGTTCCGTTGGCTTGTGCCGCCTGCCATTCGGCTAGCGGCGTTCCACCCACCCAGAAGATCATCGTGCGGATAGAATTGTCCGCCCGCCAGAAATTGCCGAAATCCTCTGCGCCCATGGATGGCGGAACCTCCATCACCCGCGAATCGCCGAATTGCCTGCGCGCGACGGCTGCCATCGCCAGGGTGAAGTCGGGTGTGTTCCAGGTGGCGTCGGCCGCCTGCTCCTCATCCACCTCGACGATCGGCATGCGATCTTCCGGCACGCCGTGGGCGATAGCTTCACCGCGCGCGACACGGCGGATTCCATCGAGCAGCAGGCGGCGGGTTTCATCGCGATAGCTGCGCACGGTCAGCTGCAGATGGCCTTCGTCAGGAATGATATTGTGCTTGGTGCCGGCCTGGAAACTGCCGACGGTGACGACGGCCGCATCCTGCGGATCGACGTTGCGGCTGACCAGCGCCTGCAACGAATCGACGATGCGCGCGCCGAGCAGGACGGTGTCGCGCGTGGCTTGCGGATAAGCGCCATGACCGCCGACCCCCCGGACGGTGACGTCAACGGTATCAACATTGGCGAGCGCGAAACCGGGCGTGTAGCCGACCATCCCTGCCGGAAATCCGGCTGCGTCATGAAAAGCGATGGCGTGCGTCGGCTTGGGAAAGCGGGTGAACAGCCCGTCTGCCATCATCGCATCGGCACCGGTTACGGTTTCTTCCGACGGTTGGCCGATCATCACCAGCGTTCCCGACCAGCGGCTGCGGTTGGCGATCAGCAGGCGTGCCGCGCCGATCCATGCGGTCATATGCGTGTCATGCCCGCAGGCGTGCATCACCCCGGTATCGACACCCTCTGCTGTGCGCACGCGCACCTGGCTGGCATAGGGGAGGCCGGTCTGTTCGGTGACCGGCAGGGCATCCATATCCGCACGCACCATCACGACCGGGCCGGGCCCGTTGCGGAGCACCGCGACGACGCCGTGGCCGCCCACCCCTTCGGTCACGTCAAACCCCAGCGCCCGCGCCTCGCGCGCCATGCGTGCGGCGGATTGCACCTCCATGCCCGACAGTTCTGGGTTGGCATGCATTTCGCGATACAATTCGATCAGCGAGGGCATTTCCCGGCTGATCTGTTCGCGCAAAGTCTGTGCATTGGCTGGAGCCGAAGCAGCGATGGCAATGGCGCTGGCGATGCTTGCCGCAAAAAACCGCATGATGAATCCCCCTTATCTCTCTCCAAACGACTGTGCTGTGGCAAAGGCCTTGGCGCAAGCCCGTCAGAACAGACCGAGTGCCAAGCCTTCTGCCATGGCCGCGCCCAGATCACGCGCTTGCGCCAGTGCCGCGTCCGCAACCTGTTTGTCCGCAAGGATCGTGTCCGCCGTGTCCGCGCCTGTGCGGATGATGATCGGCTCTGCCACTTGCCTCAGTCGCCAGCCGGTGGCGATGCGTTGCCATTGCCGCACGGCTCCCTCGCCATCGGTGCCGGCGGCGACAATCAGCGCCCATGGCCGCCCTTCGATCCTGCCCAGCAGGGGGTAATAGGCCCGGTCGACCATTTCCTTCATCATGCCCGACATGCTGGCCAGATTTTCGGGACAGGCAAAAATATAGGCGTCCGCTTCGAGTAAATCTGCGGCTTTGGCGCTTCCCGCGTCGGTCATGCGCAGCATGATTTCACCGCCGCGGGATGCATCACTGGACAATGCGCCATCGGCAGCGGACCGAGCCAGTGCTTCCGCTGTTCCGGTGCGGCTGTGCCAGACAATCAGCAAGGTGCGCATGCGCAGGTCTTGAACCAGGGCCGTAGTGCGCGCAAGCTATCGAACAGAAAACGAGGGGGGGAATCAAAACCATGCGCTTCATTCTGTCTGTCACGGCAGCGATCTTCGCCACAGGCGCGGCTGCGGCCCAGCCGGTCAGCGATTCGACCCGGGCGCTTCATGCCGAAGCGGTGGCCGCTGCTGCGGTGGACGAGGCGCGCGAGGCGGCAGAGGATGCCGCGGCACGGCGCGGTCTGCTGGCGACGCTGCCGGACGGGCAGGTGCGCAACGCCGAAGGGCGCATTTTGTGGGATTGGACCCCCTATGCCTTCCTGCGCGAAGAAACCGCCCCATTGTCCGTGCATCCCCGGCTTTGGCGGCAGGCGCGGCGCAACGCGAACCATGGCCTGTTCGAAGTGGTGCCCGGCGCTATCTGGCAGGTACGCGGCTATGACATAGCGGTGATGACCATCATCCGTGGTGAACGCGGCTGGATCATCGTTGACCCGCTGACCACGGAGGAGGCGGCGCGCGCATCGCTGGCGCTGGTCAATCGCACGCTCGGCGAGCGGCCGGTCACCGCTGTTCTTTACAGCCACAGCCATGCGGATCATTTCGGCGGCGTCGGCGGCGTGATTGACCGTGCGGCGGTGGCGCGTGGCGAGGTGCGCATCGTAGCGCCACATGGCTTCGAGCGCGAGGCAGTGAGCGAGAATGTGCTCGCTGGCGGCGCGATGAATCGCCGCGCTTTGTATATGTTCGGCAGTTTCCTCGCTCCCGGCGCCGACAGCCAGGTCGATACCGGGCTTGGGCCGCGCATCGCTGGCGGGACAATCGGATTTATCGCCCCGACCGAGACTGTCGGCCCTGAAGGCGGGCTGCGAACGATTGACGGGGTCGAATTCGATTTTCTGGACGCTGCCAATACCGAGGCGCCGGCCGAGTTCCTTTTCTACCTGCCGCGCTGGCGCGCGCTTCACACCACCGAGGTGGCAACCAAAACCCTGCACAATCTGCTGACTTTGCGCGGCGCGCAGATCCGCGATGCTCTGGTCTGGTCGCGGGTGATCGATACCGCGATGCAGCGCTGGGGTGGCGAGGCCGAAGTCGCACTGGCATCCCACGGTTGGCCGACCTTCGGGCGCGAGACTGTCGGTACCTATCTTGCGGGACAGCGCGACATTTATCGTTTCATCCATGACCGCGCCCTGGGTGCGGCCAATGGCGGCGCGACGCCGCACGAGCTGCCCGCTATCCTCGAGGCGATGAGCCTTGGCATCGACCCCTCGGCGCGCGGCTATTACGGCACGATCAACCACAATGCGAAGGCGGTTTACCAGCGTTACTTCGGCTGGTGGGACGGGGTTCCCGCCAATTATGACCCGCTGCCGCCGGAAGAGGCTGCGCGTGGCTATGTCGCGCTGGCAGGCGGGCCGGATCGTTTGCTCGAGGCGGGCCTTGCCGCGCACCGTGCAGGCAATCATCGCTGGGCGGCCGAACTGCTCAACCATCTGGTGTTTGCCGACAGCAGTAACGCAGCAGCACGCGCTGCGCTGGCTGACGCCTATGAACAGATTGGTTTCCAGGCGGAAAGCGGGGCGTGGCGGAACTATTATCTCGCTGCAGCTGCCACCCTGCGCGGCAGGGAGGGGGAACAGGCACCCCGATCGCAATCGGCCGATTTCGTCAGCGCCATTTCCACACAGGATCTGTTCGATGCGCTGGCCACCCGGCTTGTTCCGGCAGCTCCGGTCACCGAACCGCGCTTCTTCCGCTTTGTGTTCAGCGATACCGGAGAAGTGGTCACGGTCGAGCGGCGGGGCATGATAGAAATTCCCCGCATTGGTCCCAATGACGGTCCGGTGACGGCGGAAGTGCGCACGTCGCGCATGGCATTTGCCGGTCTGCTCGGCGGGCGGGTGCAGGCGGGCCAGCTGATCGCGGCGGGGCAACTGACATTGTCGGGTGACATATTGGCCCTCCAGCAATGGCTTGCTGAGCATCGCTCACCTGATCCAGCGTTCAATGTGGTGGTGCCGTAACGCATGCTGGAAAGGCGCCCGCCTCTCGACTAGACCGGTCGCATGGACATTGAACCGGTTGCGCCGGAGAAGGCGGACACTGAATTGCAGCCGCTCGAGCAGGGCTATCTTCGCGTCCTGCGCATCGAGTGGGCCATCACCATGGCCGTATTGCTCGCCATTGCCGCCGCAGTCGATCTGCTGGTGCTGCGGGGCAATGCGCTTCCCTGGGGCTGGCTGAGCGGAGCCGTTCTGTTGCTTTCGCTGTGGGCTGTCCTGACCCTGCCGGCGCGTCAGTTCCTCACATGGGGCCATAGCGAGGAAGGTGACGCGTTACGGGTGGTCCATGGCTATATGTTCCATACCGATACCGTGGTGCCGTTCGTGCGTGTCCAGCATATCGATGTGGGGCAGGGGCCGATTGAGCGGCTGTGCGGCGTATCGCATCTCGTCGTCCACACCGCCGGCACCCACAACAGCATCGTCACCCTGCCGGGGCTGGACCCTGTCCGGGCGACCGAGATCAGGGACAGCATCCGCGCCCGCATCCAGACCGATTTCGCATGACCGATAGCGAAGGCGTCATTGCGCCCGTCGATACGGCATTCACAGGGCATCCGCGCCGATTACACCCCCTCACGCTGCTGCTCGCGGTGGTGAAGCTGGGCCCGCGCACGCTGAACTTCCTGCCCGCGATTCTCGCTCTGGGTGTGACTGGACAGGCACGGCTGATTGTGCCGGCCCTCGGCCTGTTCCTGCTTGTTACCCTCATTTTCAGCTGGATTGCCTGGACCCGGTTTTCCTGGACGGTCGACAGCGATGACGTTTCGATTGCGAGTGGCGTGATATCACGCAAGCATCGCACCATTCCGTTCGATCGCATTCAGGACGTGACCATCGAACAAGGGGTGATCGCGCGGGCGCTGGGCCTTGCCAAAGTGGGTTTTGAAACCGGCTCGGCTGCGGGCGATGAGGATGAGGCGAAGCTCGATTCGATCGCACTCGCCGAGGCAGAGGCGCTCCGGGCACATGTTCGCGCGCACAGGGCGGTCAATTCTGCTGCGGTTCTGACCGCCAGCGGCGAGCCGGCCCCCAACGCCGCGGAATCCCAAGATCGTCCTGTCTTCATGATGACGATGCCGCGCCTGCTGCTCGCGGGTCTGTTCAATTTTTCGCTCGCGGTGTTCGCCGTCCTGTTCGGCTTGTTGCAGACGTTCGATGATGTCCTGCCCTTCGATCCGTTCGATGCCGATTTCTGGATTGGCATTACCCGGTCGACAGGGCTTGCCGACTGGATGGATGCGCATCGCTGGCTGGCCGCAGTGGGCGGCTTTGTCATGCTGCTCCTGCTGGGTGGGGCAACAGGCATCGTGCGCACGGTAATGCGCGATTACGGATTTCGCCTCGACCGCAGCGAGCGCGGATTTCGCCGACGGCGCGGACTTGCCACCAAGACTGACGTCGCGATTCCCATTGCGCGGGTGCAGGCGGCGATCATTTCGACGGGCATCATCCGCCGCCTCCTCGGCTGGTATGAGCTGCGCCTGCAAAGCCTGGCCAGCGACGGCAAGAATGAGAGCGATCATCTGGTCGCGCCGCTCGCGCGCCTTGATGAATTGGATGCGATACTCGCTGAAATCGGTTTTGTGCGGGACGTCGGAACAGAAGAGCAGTGGCAGCGGGGGCATCCGGGCACCATAATGGTGGCTCCTGCCGTAATATTCCTGATCGGCGCCATCACCTTGATCCCTGCGATGCTTATGCCCGATGCCACCATCCTGTCTGACTGGATCACGCCCGGTGCCGGATTGGTGCTGGGCCTGCCGTTGCTTGTCGCGACGATTGCAGCATTGCTGGGCTGGCTGGGCTGGAAAAGCCATTGCTGGCGCTTTGACGGGCGCCAGCTGCACATCCGGCGGGGATGGTTGTCCCCTACCCACATCATCCTGCCGGCGCGCAACATCCAGAGCGCGGATCTCACCCTCGGGCCGGTGCTGCGCCGCCTCGCCGCCGCCAACCTTCATTTCGGTGTGCCCGGTGGCAGTGGTGGCCAGCATGTTGTCCATGCCGCCCCGATGGATGAGGCGTATCGCCTGCGGGCCGCATTGATGGGGGCTATATGAGCGAGATAATGCGGGCAGCCCTCGGCATCGAACGATCCCTGTCCGGACAGCGCTGGCAATGGCGCACTGGCGGCGATGGCGAAACTTTGCGACCCGACGAACTGGTCGACCGCATCCTCCTGTCCCGCGGCGCGCCGCCTGATCGGCTCGAAGACTGGCGTCGCCCCTCGCTCCGCGCCTTTTTGCCCGACCCGTCGGTTTTTGCGGATATGGATACGGCGGTTGCCCGTATCTGCGCCGCCATTGATGCGGGCGAGGCGATCGCTGTTTATGGTGACTATGATGTCGACGGGGCCACATCAGCCGCGTTGCTGATCCGCTTGCTGCGGATGCTGGGGGTGGAAGCGCGCCCCTATATCCCCGACCGGCTGCTTGAAGGCTATGGCCCTTCGGCAGACGCGCTGGTTCGCCTGAAGCGCGAGGCTATCGATCTCGTCATCACTGTCGATTGCGGCGCACAGGCGTTTGAGGCGCTGGGGGCTGCGCGCGATGCCGGGCTCGACGTGATCGTCGTCGACCATCACCAATGTTCGACCAGCCTGCCGCCAGCGTTCGCGCTGGTGAACCCCAACCGGCTCGATGATTCGCCGGAAGCGCGAGCGCATGGCCATCTTGCCGCGGTCGGCGTGGCCTTCCTGCTCGGCGCGGCCATCGTGCGGCGATTGCGCGGGCAGGCCCGCTTTGCGCCGGGCAACGAACCTGATCTCCTCTCGCTGCTCGACATTGTCGCGCTCGGCACGGTGGCCGATGTGGCCAAAATCCAGGGGCTCAACCGCGCCTTTGTCGCGCAGGGGCTCAAGGTCATGGCGCGCCGGCAGAATGTCGGCCTCGCAGCGCTTGCCGATGTTGCTGGCCTCAAGAAGGCGCCGGGCTCTCACGAACTCGGCTTCGCGCTCGGCCCGCGTATTAACGCCGGTGGGCGCGTCGGGCAGGCCGATCTCGGCGTGCGGCTCTTGATGACCGAAGATGCCGACGAAGCCCGTCGCATCGCTACAGAACTCGACCGCCTTAACGAGGAACGGCGCGCCATAGAGGCGGCAGTGACGGAACAGGCCATTGCGCTGGCTGATGCCACCGGCAATGCGCCGGTCGTGGTGGTGGCGGGCGAAGGGTGGCATCCCGGGGTGATCGGGATCGTTGCCGGCCGGCTCAAGGAACGGCTGGGGCGACCGGCCATCGTTATTGCGCTGGGCGAGGACGGCACCGGCAAAGGTTCGGGCCGATCGATCGCCGGCGTCGATCTTGGCAGTGCGGTTATCGCCGCGCGCGATTCGGGCCTGCTGGTTGCTGGCGGCGGCCATGCCATGGCGGCAGGGCTGACCGTTGCGCCGGGTGGGGTGGAGCCGCTGGCGCGCTGGTTATGTGACCGGCTCGAATCGGATGTGGAAACCGCATCGGCATCACGCAGCCTCTCGCTGGACGCCCTGCTGGCGCCGCGCGGCATCAACCCGGACTTTGCCGCAGCGATTGAGGCGGGCGGACCTTATGGCCACGGCTGGTCGCAACCCCGCGTTGCCAGCGGTCCGGCGCGGCTGGTGCGCTGCGACGTGGTCGGTAACGGGCATGTCCGCTTCATTGCGTCGGGCGATGATGGCGGCAGTTTCAAGGGTATCGCTTTTCGCGCGGCTGACGGGGAGATGGGTCAGGCGTTGCTGGGTTGCGGCAGCGGACGGCGCTTGTGGCTGGCAGGGCGCGTGCGTGTAGAGGAGTGGCAGGGCCGGATTGCGGCCGAGTTGCACCTTGATGATGCGGCCTTTGCCGATTGACCGCACAGCCCGCTTGACCGCCACGTCAGGCCGTCCTAATGGGCGCGCCTGCCGCGCTTGCCGGTCTTCGGTTGGCCCCTTCGTCTAGCGGTCTAGGACGTCGCCCTTTCACGGCGAAAACACGGGTTCGAGTCCCGTAGGGGTCACCATTTTCGCTGCCGCACAGCGCGGCGCCAAATTTTCAACAGACTCTGTTTGCAGGCGCCATCGGGGCTCGGCCGACGTGCGGCGGCGCTCTGCCGCCGTGTGGCGCCAGCATGACTGCAGAGGTTGCGCTTGGGCGCATCGCGGCAGGCGGGACTGCCCGTGGGGGGGAAGTGCGCGGTGGGGTGGCTTCTTGACGAAGCCGTCGGACAAAAGCCGCCTGCCACGATGCCCCTTTGTTCTATGTGGCAGAGGCATGAGAGCCCATACGGACCTTCGGCTGTAACGCTAAAGCCCGGCCTCTACTGCGAGCCGAACCATCGTTGCGGAGCTACGCACACCCAGCCGTTCCATGAGGATGCCACGGTGCATTTTCACCGTTTTTTCGGAGAGCCCGAGCTCGCCCGCAATCTGCTTATTCATCAGACCATTAGCTGCCAGCTTAAGCACTTGCCGCTGCCGCTCGGACAGGGTTTTGACGATTTCCGCTGCGCGGATGCGCCGGGTTGTCGATGGGCCCGGTGCTTCGTCCATCAGCTCGACTTGCGAGCCGAGAAAATATTCGAGGTCGCCATTTTCATCATACATGGGCGCAACCAGCACCGCATTGCGGAATGGCGTGCCATCCGCCTTGTAGTTCAGAATTTCGACCAACACCGGGCGATGCTCCCGCACACCATCACTGATGGCGGCGGTTAGCCAAGGTTCAGTTCCCGGGCCTGCAAGAAAGCGGCAGTTGCGTCCGATAATGGCATCTGGCCCATAGCCGGTCAGGTCGCAGAACGCCTTATTGCAGGCGACCAGCGGATTATCCTCGATCCGCGGGTTGCTGATCACGGACGCAATCGGGCTATCCGCAATCATGCGGAGTACACGCGACGCTACGGCATAGGGCGCTGGATTGAAAACTTGTCCCACTACGCTTCCGTTATAGAGGCTAGTTCGGCATTGTGCCAGTAGTTCGCGAAATTTCGTTACACTTGGGGTGTCAATGCGGCTTTACACATGTGAGGGTTCTCGGGGTTTGCGCGTGAGCTGGACGGCCGCCGAGCTGGGCATTGCTTTGCCGATGACGATGCTGCCCTTTCCCCCGCGGGCGAAGGCGCGGGAGTATCTGGCCATCAATCCGTTAGGCACAGTGCCTGCGTTGGAGTTCGACGGGCAGCTGATGACCGAAAGCTGTGCCATCGCGCATTGGCTGGCGGCGCGGCACGATCCGGGCGGGCTGGCGCTGACGACCGATGAGCCGGATTATCCGATGTTTCTCGATTTCATCGCGCACGCTGATGCCACTTTGACCTTCCCCCAGACGGTCGCGCTGCGTTTCAGTGTGTTTGAGCGCGAGCGTGGGCTTGAGGCGGCCGGGGAGGCCTATGGCGATTGGTTCGGCAAGCGCCTCGCCAAGATCGACCATCATCTCGCCAGTCGCGACTATCTGTGTGGCGGGCGGTTCACTGTCGCCGACATCTGCATCGCCTATGCATTGTGGTTGAGCCGGATGACGCGGCTGTCGCATCACCTCACCCCCCGCCTGACGGAGTGGCTCGAAACAATGACAGCGCGCGAGGGATTCAAGACCGCGGTTGGCCGTGAAGCCGCCGAGGCTGTCGCTCAGGGCGTGCGCGCGGGCTGAGCGATCGCCCGGCCGGTGCTTCGTGTCAGCGACCTGCCCGTGCCGCCTCTGCTGCTTGACCAAATAGGACCAGCCGGTCCTCGGGGACCTTGGCTGTTATCTTGCTGACCAGCCAGATGGCGAGGCTCGCGGCGAGGAAGCCGGGAACAATCTCGTACATCGCTGCCGACCAGCCTGCGGCGATCCAGCCGATGACAACGGCAGCGCCGGTCACCATGCCTGCCAATGCGCCCCAGCGGGTGGTGCCGCGCCAGTGAAGCGCAAACAGGATCAGCGGGCCGAAAGCCGCACCGAAACCGGCCCAGGCATTGGAAACAAGATTCAGGATGCTGCTGTCCGGATTCATGGCGAGGAGAGCGGAAACCGCCGAGACGAGCAGCACGGCGGCGCGGCCTATGGCGACCACGGAGCTCTCGCTTGCGTCGCGGCGGATGACTCCGCGCCAGATATCTTCGGCAAGGCTCGATGCCGTGACCAGCAGCTGGGAGGAAATGGTGGACATGATGGCGGCCAGAATGGCGGCGAGCAGGAATCCGGTCATCAGCGGATGGAACAGGATTTTCGCGAACAGGATGAAGATGGTCTCGGGATCGCCCGGCGCTTCTCCTCCATTGGCTGCCCAGGCTGCGCCGAGCAGGCCGGTGGCGATGGCGCCGGCAAGGCTGATCGCCATCCAGCCGATGTTGATGCGGCGTGCGATCGGCAGATCCTCCACCCGGCGGATCGCCATGAAACGCACGATGATATGCGGCTGTCCGAAATAGCCGAGGCCCCATGCCGCTGTGGAAATGATGCCGAGCAGAGTTGTGCCGGTGAACAGGCTGGTGAGTGTGCCGGGGAGGAGCCCGCGTCCTTCCTCTGCCGCTGCTAGTGCAGCCGAGGTTCCGGCGAATCCGCCCAGTTCGAGCACCACGACAATCGGCACGATGACGAGCCCGGCGAACATGATGCAGCCCTGCACGAAATCGGTGAGGCTGACCGCGAGGAAGCCGCCGAACAGGACATAGATCACGACCACCACCGTCGCGAGCGCCACCCCTTGCAGATAGGGGAGGTCCAATGCTGCTTCCGCGAACTTGCCGCCCGCGACCATCCCTGCCGAGCAATAGAGGGTGAAGAACAGGATGATGACGACTGCGGCAATGACGCGCAGCAGGCGCGAATCGTCGGCGAAGCGCTCCTCAAGGAAATCGGGGATCGTGATGGCGTCCCCCGCGAGTTCGGTGAAGGTCCTAAGGCGCGGGGCGACGAGGTGATAATTGGCCCAGGCGCCAAGCGTCAGCCCGATGCCGATCCAGGCGGCCGCGAGCCCATCCGCAAAAATGGCGCCGGGCAGGCCCATCAGCAGCCAGCCGGACATGTCGCTCGCGCCGGCGCTCAAGGCGGTCACCCCGGGCCCAAGATCGCGCCCGCCAAGCATATAGCCTTCGGCGTCCGCCTTGGCTTTTCGCCAAGCGTAAAAGCCGATGCCGAGCATCAGTGCGAAATAGCCCGCAAGGCTTGCCCAACCGAGTGTCGGCATATCCCCTTCTCCCTCTCCGCCACGGCTAGGGCGGGTGGCTTGCGATGGCAACCGCTGGCACTAAAACGGGCAACGGAAAATCAGCTAGGACGAGAGCATGGCCGAACGCACGATCAGCAATTTCCGGGACTTTTGGCCCTATTATCTGCGCGAACATGCCAAGCCCTTCACGCGTGCCCTGCATTATGCGGGAACGACGCTGGTCGTTGGCATCGCCCTCTATGCGCTGGTCACGGGCAGTTGGCTGCTGCTCGCCCTATTGCCGGTGGCTGGCTATGGTTTTGCCTGGTTCGCCCATTTCGCGGTGGAAAAGAACCGCCCGGCGACCTTCACCTATCCGCTGTGGAGCCTCGCGGGCGATTTCAAAATGTGGTGGATGTGGCTGACCGGCCGGCTGGGGCCGGAGCTGAAGCGCGCCGGGGTGAATTGACCGGCGCCCTTTACCCCACCTTGCGGACGAAAACGCAGCCTGCGGAATAGCCGGCGCCGAACGAGCAGATGAGGCCATTGTCCCCGGCCGAAAGATCGTCGCTGTGCTTGTGGAAGGCGATTACCGATCCGGCCGAGCTGGTGTTGGCATAGGTATCCAGCACCGTCGGGCTTTCATCCTCGCTCGCCTCATGCCCGTACACGCGCTGGGCAATCAGCCGGTTCATGTTGGTATTGGCCTGATGCAGCCAGATACGGCGCATCGAACCCTGCGGCAGATTGAGGCGCTCCATCTCGGCGAGGATCATCGCCGCAACCATCGGCACCACTTCCTTGAAGACCTTGCGCCCTTCCTGGATGAACAGCTTGTCCGGATCATCGCGATGCTCGGGATCGGTGCGGTTCAGGAAGCCGAAATTGTTGCGGATGTTGTTGGAAAAGACGGTCTTCAGCTTCGTGCCGAGGATGTCCCAGTGCGATGCGGGGGCCATGTCCGCGGCTTCCACCAGCACCGCCGTGGCGACGTCACCGAAGATGAAGTGGCTGTCACGGTCGCGCCAGTTGAGGTGGCCCGACGTGATTTCCGGGGAGACGACAAGCACGCTCCTCGCATTGCCGGCCCGGATATAGTCTGCGGCTGTCTGGATGCCGAAAGTTGCCGAGGAGCAGGCGACATTCATGTCGAAGCCAAAGCCTTCGATGCCGAGCGCGTCCTGGATTTCGACCGCGACCGCCGGATAGGGGCGTTGCAGGTTCGAACAGGCGCACAAGACGGCATCGACATCGCCGGGGTCACGCCCTGCGCGCGCGAGAGCGTCGCGGCTCGCGGTAACGCCGATTTCGGCGAGGATCGCCAGTTCCTCATTGGGCCGCTCGAGATTGCGCGGGCGCATCACAGCCGGATCGAGCACGCCGGCTTTGTCGACCACATGGCGCGCCTTGATGCCGCTCGCCTTTTCGATGAACTCGACGCTCGAAGGTTCGAGCGCCGGGCGTTCGCCGGCAGCGATCGCCGCCGCATGCTCGGCATTGTGTGCGGCGACATAGGCGTTGAAGCTTTCGACCAATTCCGCGTTCGAGATGCTCTCGGTCGGGGTGTGGAGGCCGGTGGAGGAAATGACGGGTCGGATACTCATGGCGCGAGGCATTAGCGCGCACCCGCAGCGAGGGCAAACACCGGCTGCTGGTTCACCGGATATGGTTAATTGCCTGGCAAGACTTTCCATGCAATCTCTGTTGCCAGGGAAGGAAAGGAGCCGCGTTCAAGGATCGATTGAGGGGCAATATGGCTATCAGGTATCAGCGCACCCCGGGCGACATGGCGATCGCCGAGATGCGGGAATTCGCAAGCTTTCCTTCGCGCACGCAACGGTACATCCGCCGCTCGCTCGACATTGGTCTGGTCCGCAACGATGCGGTGGCCCGTTGGTCGCGCGACTTGGTCGAAGCGGCTGGCATCAAGGTTCAGGAGAAAGTCTATCGTCGCCTGCCCGCGGTGCGAGAGGCTATACCCGAGGATAGCAGCCTTGACGGCGTAGGGGCTTTCATTGGCGAGCTCGTCTCTGTCTCCGCTTTCGATCTCGGGCAGGATCGGCTGCCGTCATTTTCCGCCTATCGTTTCCTATACGAGCGGTTGATCGGTGCCGCGGTGCGGCCCTGGCTGCCAGGTGCATTTTGCGCAGCAGCGGCGCTGCCGCACATTCACCCGGCCAAGCGCAAGGATCTGCTGCAGTCGATCGGCGAGAGTGCGGCGACTGCGCCGGGATGGTCCGCGCGCGAGCCGGCGTTTTTCCCCGAGTGGGTGGAAAAAATCGACGAGAGCCGGACCGCCAACTGACTTGAGCGGCGATGCGATCGTCAGCTGACCGCCTGCCAGATGCCATAGGTGCTGGTGATGGTCAGCACGACGCCGACCAGCAGCAGCAGTTTTCTGGCGGGTATGCGCTTGGCGAGGATTGCGCCGAGCGGCGCGGCCACGACACCGCCGATCAGCAGGCCGACAACGGCGACACCAAATTGGGCGATGCCCAATTGCCAGATGAAGGTCGCTGAAATCGCAGTGGTCAGAAAGAATTCGGCGCTGTTGACCGTGCCAATCACTTTGCGCGGTTCGGCACCCTGAATGAGGAGGTTGGATGTCACAACCGGGCCCCAGCCGCCTCCGCCCGCCGCATCAAGGAATCCGCCGGCCAGCCCCAGCGGCGCCACGATCTTGGGATCCTTGATTTTGGGGTCATGATCCAGCCCGCGCCACAGCAGCCACAGGCCCACTGCGGCGAGATAGGCAAGGACAAAGGGTTTGACCAAGCCCGCATCGAGCGAGCTCAGGACATAGGCGCCGGTCACACCGCCAATAACGCCTGGCACAACCAGTCGCAGGAACAAACGCCCATCGATGTTACGGTGGATGAGATGGTTGATGCCCGAAACGCCTGTGGTGAACACCTCCACCAAATGCACCTTGGCCGAGGCCTGGGCTGGCGGCACGCCCATGACGCCGACCAGCAGCGTCGAGGTAATCACGCCGAATGCCATGCCGAGCGCGCCATCGACGAGTTGCGCGGCAAAGCCCACCAGAATGAACGGGAGCAGGGCAGCAAAATCGATCGCGCCGAAATCTATCATCTGCGGATAACGCCCCTTCCTTACGTCAGGGCCATGACGGCGCCGTCACACTTGTGCCAGCATGAAAGGCTTTGCGTCAATGAAGCCCCGCTATGCTCCTGATCGGGCCGTCAAAGTCGCGACGTCGAGATGGTTGCGGACATAGTCAATGAAGGCGCGCAGCTTGGGCATGACCTGTTTGCGGCTTGGGTAATAAAGGAACAGGCCTGTGCTCGATATGACATGGGCGTCGAGCACCGTTTCCAGCCGCCCTTCCGCGATCAGGTGGGTGACATTGGGTTCCGCCATATAGGCAAGGCCGATGCCGGACTGCACCGCCATCACCAGAGCGGCATAATCATTGACGATCACCGGGCCGGTGACATTCACATCAACCTGCCGGTTGCCGTCGATGAACGACCAGTTCATGAAATTGCCGTTGGCGAGACGAATGCGGATGCAGCGGTGGCCGGTCAGGTCCCCGATTTTCGTCGGGCGGCCATGCTGCTCGAAATAGCCGGGCGTTCCGACCAGGCAAAAGCCGAAGGCATCGGACAGGCGAACGGCGACCATGTCTCCATCAAGTGCCTCACCGAGGCGGACGCCCGCGTCGAAACCGCCTTCGACCAGATCAATGTAGCCATCCTCCGCGAATATCTCGAGCTCGATGTCGGGAAAGGTGGCGCAGAATCCGGCGAGGATCGGTTCAAACAGATGGTGCACCACGGCGCGGGGCAGGTTGATGCGTAGTCGGCCCGCCGGGCTTCCGCCGAGATTGCGTGCGAATTCATAGGCTTCGGCAAGGCCGTCGAGCGCAGGGCGGGCGCGTTCGAGGAAAAGCTCACCCGCCTGGGTCAGGCCGACGCTGCGCGTGGTCCGCATCAACAATGGCGTGCCGATGCGTTCTTCCAGCGCACGAATGGTCTGGCTTACGGCTGAGGGTGAAACGCCCATTTCCGCCGCGGCTGCTGAAAAGCTGCGCTTTTCCGCCACACGCAGGAAAGCATCGACGCCATCGAGCGCATGCCGGTTGATTTGTAAGCCCTGCTTCATGACGCGTACAGATTATACACCCTTATCAAAGCAGCAAGAGCTTCCTATAAAGGTTTCACAACGCAACCAACAGCGTTGTCAACAAACAGATATATAGACCAAACCACGGAGCTCTCCCCCCATGCGTAACATCACCTCTGCTATCCTCGTCGGCCTGTTCTCTCTGGCCCCGCTGGTTGCGTTCACTGCTCCGGCAGCCGCCCAGTCCGCTGATTATCGCTGCGCCGAACTGCAGGCTCAGGCCCGCACTGCCGCTGCCAACGCCACTGATGCGGACCAGGCGCAGCGCGCCCGCCGCTTCATCTCTGTCGGCCAGCAGCTGTGCGAAGCCCGCGCCGAAGGCCAGGCCGCTCGCCAGTTCCGTTCGGCGCTGCGCATCCTCGGCGTCGCCGAAGTGCGCAATGCCGATGCGTCGCAGATCGCTGCCACCCCGGCAGCCACTGGCGGCAATTGATCTTCCCGGCCGGTGCACGCTCAAGGGCGCGTACCGGCACTCTCCCCCGAAAGTGGGCGGCGTTTCTCGGGAACGCCGCCCCTTTTTTATGCGCGGCGGCGGTAGCGGAAGTACCAGACTTCATGGCCGTAGACGGTGCGCGCCTTGCGCTCATAGCGCGTCTCCGGCCAGCCGCCCGGCCGGTTCAGGAACGCTTCGGCATCGTCAGCCAGCCAGTCGAATGCGTCCCGGTGGCGGCGCATCACCATCATCGCATGGGCGACATAGATGGGATGGTCCGTCCCGAAGCGGAACTCGCCGCCGGGTTTGAGCTTGGCCGCAATCAGCCCCACAGGCCCGTCATTCATCATCCGCCGTTTGGCGTGGCGTGCCTTCGGCCAAGGATCGGGGTGGAGCAGATAGACAAAGGAAAGGGACGCGTCCGGCATGCGCGCCAGCACCTCCAGCGCATCGCCATGATGGATGCGCACATTGGGCAGCCCCGGTTTTTCGGCATCACCCTCGACATGGCCGAGCGCGGTGGCGACGCCGTTGAGGAAAGGCTCGGCGCCGATGAAGCCATGATCGGGCAGCATGTCCGCCCGCGCGGCCATATGTTCGCCGCCGCCAAAGCCGATCTCGAAATGCAGCGGCCGGTCATCCCCGAACAGCAGGGTGCTGCTCACCTCGCCCTCGCGCGGGACGGCGATGGCGGGCAGCAGCGTATCGACCAGTGACTGCTGGCGCGCACGCAGCGGCTTGCCCTTCGCCCGCCCGTAGAGGCGGTTGATGGTCAGGGGATCGGGACCGGGCGTCATGCCGCTGGGGCCGGACGGGTTCAGCCGAGCGCGGCCTTGAGGTCCTCTGCCAGATCGGTCCGCTCCCACGGGAACAGATCGCCTTCTGCCTTGCGGCCGAAGTGGCCATAGGCCGCAGTGTGACGATAGATCGGCTTGTTGAGGCCCAGATGCGTGCGGATCGCGCGCGGGGTCAGGCCACCCAGTTTCGGCAGGCCGAGGATCGCGGCCTCGATCTTGTCGTCACCGACCGTTCCGGTGTCATGCGTGTCGACATAGAGCGACAGCGGCTTGGACACGCCGATGGCATAGGCCAGCTGGATGGTGCAGCGCGTGGCGAGGCCAGCGGCGACCACATTCTTCGCGAGATAACGGCTGATATAGGCCGCCGAACGATCGACCTTGGTCGGATCCTTGCCGCTGAACGCGCCGCCGCCATGCGGGGCCGCGCCGCCATAGGTGTCGACGATGATCTTGCGGCCCGTAAGGCCGGCGTCGCCATCCGGCCCGCCGATTTCGAAGCTGCCGGTCGGGTTGATGAAATATTCGGTTTCGCGCAGCAGCACCGGCGGGATCACATCGGCAATCACGCGCTTCACATAGGCGTGAAGCTCGGCTTCCTTGTCGCCGTCGTCATAGCCGGGGGCGTGCTGGGTCGAGACGACCACGGCGGTCGCGGCGACCGGCAGGCTGCCTTCGTAGCGCAGCGTGACCTGGCTCTTGGCGTCGGGTTCGAGGAACGGCGCGGCGCCCGAGTGGCGATCGGCGGCCATACGCTCGAGGATCTTGTGGCTGTAATAGAGCGTCGCCGGCATCAGATCCGGCGTTTCATCAGTCGCGTAACCGAACATGATGCCCTGGTCGCCTGCGCCTTCATCCTTGTTGGCATTGGCATCGACGCCCTGGGCGATGTGCGCAGACTGGCCGTGCAGACGGTTGATGAACTCCAGCTTCTCCCAGTGGAAGCCATCCTGCTCGTAACCGATTTCCTTGACCGTGCGGCGCACGGTGGCTTCGATCTCTTCCTTCGCGCCCGGCGCCCATTGGCCATTTTCATAGACGCCCTTGCACCGGATTTCCCCGGCGAGGACGACCAGCTGGGTCGTGGTCAGCGTTTCGCAGGCGATGCGTGCTTCCGGATCCTTGGACAGGAACAGGTCGACGATCGCGTCGGAAATCTGGTCCGAAACCTTGTCGGGATGGCCTTCGGACACGGATTCGCTGGTGAAGAGATAGGATGCGCGCATGGGAGACTGGTATCCGCTCTGCTAGGGATATAAAGAAGGGTTTATGTGACGTCCTTAGCCGCGCCGGCGCGCCAAGGCAACGGCGCTAATGGCAAGCAAGAAGGCAAGCCCGAGCGGCAGAATATTGCCGAAGCGCGCGAACAGGGTCGGCGTATGCGCGGCCGGCACCAGCCCATCCATCCGCCCGGCGACACCCATGCCAAGCGAATCGACGATGCGCCCGTCGCCATCGATTACCGCGCTGATGCCGGTCGGTGTCGCGCGGATGACTGGCAGCCCTTCTTCGATCGCGCGCAGCCGCGCCTGCGCCAGATGTTGTGGCGGCCCCCAGCTGCCGAACCATGCGTCGTTGGAGGGGTTGAAGATGAAGTCTGGCCGGTTGGCGCGGTCCACCACCTGACCGGAGAAGATGATCTCGTAACAGACCTGCACCCCCATTTGCCCGAACCGGCCAAGGTCGAGCGTGCGCGCACCCGGCCCGTGCCGGAAATCGATGGCGCCGGGGACGAGGCGGGAGATGCCGAGCGGTTCGAGGATGATGCGCATCGGCAGATATTCGCCATAGGGGACGAGATGCGCCTTGTCATAGCGCGGGCCGAGCCGGCCCATGGCATCCATCGTGAACACGCTGTTGCGCGCATAGGCGACATCGCGGCCATCGGGCGTGGGATCGAGCTTCACCGCGCCGGTGACGAGCAAATCCTCCCCGCCAAGCAGCCCGGCGAGCTGCGCACGGACAAAGGCGGGTGCCTCTATGTACCATTCCAGCGGATAGCCTTCCTCCAGATAGTCGGGCACCGCCGCCTCTGGCCACAGCAGCAGGCGTGGCGGTTGTTCCGGCTGGCGGGGGGAGAGGGCGGCGAGCTTCGCGTAATTCTCGGCGCGCAGCTGCATATCATATTTGTCGCCCTGACCGATGTTCGGCTGGACGACGGTGAAGGGGGTGCCGGATTCTCCGATGGCGGTCATGCCGGGCTCGACCCAGCTCCATGTGGCCGCGGCGGCCATCGGCAGCCCCAGCAAGACGGCGCGACCAAGGCGTATTCTGGCGGCTGCGAGCAATGCTGCGGCGAAGGTAACCCACAGCGCGGACTGGCCATATGTTCCGATCACGGCTGTCGTCTGCGCTACGCCGATCCCCACCGCCGCGAGCGGATTCCAAGCGAAACCCGAGAAAACCCAGCTGCGCATCCATTCGGTGACGATCCAGGCGGCGGCGAAGAAGAGGGCGAGGATGAGGGGGTTGCGGGCTTCGCCGGGCTGGCGCGGGGCTGTCACCCGCTGCCACGCCGCCCATGCCGCCCATGTGGCGAGGCCGATGAAGATGGCGAGGTAGAGCGACAGGAGCGGCACCGCGAGCCAGCCCAGCCACGCCGGCATTTTCGCCTGAAAGGTGAAGGCGGTTGCGATCCAGTTATTGCCGATGGTGAAATGCCCGACGCCGAACAGCCAGCCCAAGGCAAAGGCCGCGCGGTGGCCCGGCGCATGTTCGAGCAGCCAGAGCAGCAGCGCGAGCATGACAAGTGTGACCGGCCACAGCCCGAGCGGGGCAAAGCCCGTTGCGCTCGCTGCGCCGGCGATGATGGCGGTGAGACCGGGTCGGGCCAGAAGGAGCGCGAAAAAGCGTTTCAGCATCGCGGCGGCTCATAGCGAAGGAATGACGACGCTGCTATGGCACAGCCATGACCCTGCGCCCATTCCACCTCGCCATCCCTGTCGATGATCTTGCCGCCGCCCGCGCCTTTTATGGCGAGATGATGGGCTGCCCCGAAGGGCGATCTTCCGACGAGTGGATCGACTATGATTTCTTCGGCCACCAGCTGGTGGTGCATATGGCCGGCGGCGCGGGGACGCGCGCGCACAATCCGGTTGACGGGCATGACGTGCCGGTGCCGCATTTCGGCGTGGTTTTGCGCCCCGAGGATTTTGCCGCCCTGGCCGATCGACTGGAAGGCGCAGGCGTCCAATTCATTCATCCGCCGATGACCCGCTTTGCCGGTCAACCGGGCGAACAGAGCACCATGTTCCTGGCCGACCCGGCGGGCAATGCGCTGGAATTCAAGGCCTTTGCCGACGATGCGATGCTGTTTGCGAAGTGATCGCGAACGGGCATTTCAGAGGATCTGTTTGACCGCCAGCAGATAGAAACGCGCACCAAGCGTGATGGTGCGGACAGGGAATGAGTGGCCGAATGACATACCGGCAAGGCTTGGTTATAGCTGATCCATGACCGCCTTTACCGTCAATGGCCGCCCGATACGCTACCGGATGGATCCGGCGACGCCGCTCCTCTGGGCGCTGCGCGATGCATCCAACCTCACCGGCACCAAATATGGCTGCGGCACCGGCGAATGCGGCGCGTGCATCGTCGATATCGACGGCGAGGCGGTGGCCAGCTGCCAGATCAGCATCGCTGATTGCGAGGGGCGTTTTGTCACCACCATCGAGGCGCTGTCGCCCGACCGCAGCCACCCGGTGCAGCAGGCCTGGGCCGCCGAGCAGGTGACGCAGTGCGGATTCTGCGATCCCGGCATGATCATGGCGATCTCTGTCCTGCTCAAGAAAAGCCCGAACCCGACCGATGCCGAGATTGAAGCAGCGATCACCAACATCTGCCGCTGCGGCACTTACCCGCGCATCAAGCCCGCGATCCGCCGCGCGATCCGCATCGCGCAGGGCGAGGAACGCGTCGCCGCCGCCCCGCCGCCCGGCATCCGCCCGCGGGATGCGGCGCGCGCTGTACCGGCGCTGACGCCGGAAGACTGAATTCTTTTTTACGCGAGAGACAGGAGCCACATCATGGCCGACAGCGATTACACGCCCCCCAAGGTCTGGACGTGGAACCAGGATGCGACGCACCGTTTCGCCGCGATCAACCGGCCGATTGCCGGGCCGACCAGCGACAAGGAACTGCCGGTCGGCAAGCATCCGTTCCAGCTCTATTCGCTGGGCACGCCCAATGGCGTGAAGGTGACGGTGCTGTTCGAGGAGCTGCTCGCCGCGGGTTTCAGCGAGGCCGAATATGACGCCTGGCTGATCAACATCATGGCTGGTGACCAGTTCGGTTCGGGCTTTGTCGACATCAACCCCAACAGCAAGATCCCCGCCCTGCTCGACCGCAGCGGGCCGGAGCCGGTGCGGGTGTTCGAAAGCGGAGCGATCCTCGTCCACCTTGCGGAGAAATTCGGTGCCTTCCTGCCCGCGTCGGGTGCGGCGCGCACGGAAGTGTTCAGCTGGCTGATGTGGCAGATGGGCGCGACGCCGATCCTCGGCGGCGGTTTCGGCCATTTCTATGCCTATGCGCCGGTGAAGCTCGAATATCCGATTGACCGCTATGCGATGGAGGTGAAGCGGCAACTGTCCGTGCTCGACCGCCGTCTGGGTGAGAGTGAATATATCGCGGGCACGGATTACAGCATCGCCGATATGGCGATCTGGCCCTGGTATGGCGCGCTGGTGAAGGGCCTCGTCTATGAGGCGGGCGAATTCCTGTCAGTGCACGAGTATAGCAATGTTATCCGCTGGACCGATCAGCTTGCTGCCCGGCCCGCGGTCAAGCGCGGTCGCATGGTCAACCGCACCATGGGTGATCCCGCCAGCCAGCTGCGCGAGCGGCATGATGCGAGCGATTTCGAGTTGAGGACGCAGGACAAGATCGAAAGCGCCGCCCCGGCCGCATAAGCAAAAAGGCCGCCGGATCGCCCCGGCGGCTTTCTCGCGATGCTGTGCTGGCGGTCAGACCTTGTCGCCGAGCGCGCCTTTGACGCTGCCGACGGCTTTCTGGAGTTCGCCCTTGGCCTGCTGCGCCAGACCTTCGGCGGCCAGCTTTCGATTGTCGGTGGCCTTGCCAATGGCTTCCTTGGCATGGCCGATGGCGTCGTTGGTGACGCCTTTCGCCTTGTTGGTAAACTCGCCCATCGGAAGCTCCTGTCATAAGCGCAGGCGGGAACTGCCTGCTCAGAAGCGTAAACGGTTGAGGTGGTTGGAGGTTCCGGGTGGCGCATCCCCCTCGCCGCATGGGAGAGGGGTTGCCGGCTGTTAGATCAACCCCGCCAGCGGCGAGCTCGGATCAGCATATTTCCGTGTCGCCATGCGGCCGGCGCAATAAGCGTCGCGCCCGGCCTGGACGGCCAGCTTCATCGCGCGGGCCATGCGGATCGGGTCCTTTGCCTCGGCGATGGCCGTGTTCATGAGCACGCCGTCGCAGCCTAGCTCCATCGCCACGGCAGCATCACTTGCTGTGCCGACACCGGCGTCGACGAGGACGGGAACCTTTGCGCCTTCGACAATCAGGCGAATGGTGACGCGGTTCTGGATGCCAAGGCCCGAGCCGATCGGCGCACCGAGCGGCATCACCGCGACTGCCCCTGCATCCTCCAGCTGCTTCGCGGCGATGGGGTCATCGACGCAATAGACCATGGGAAGGAATCCTTCCTTGGCCAGCACTTCGGTTGCCTTCAGCGTTTCGCGCATGTCTGGATAAAGGGTCTTCGCCTCGCCCAGCACCTCGAGCTTGACCAGATCCCAGCCGCCCGCCTCGCGCGCCAGGCGCAGCGTGCGGATTGCGCTGTCAGCATCGAAGCAGCCGGCGGTGTTGGGGAGGTAGGTGTATTTCTTCGGATCGATGAAATCGGTCAGCATCGGCGCTGTCGGGTCCGACACATTCACGCGCCGCACGGCAACCGTGATGATCTCCGCGCCCGATGCCTCCAGCGCGGCAGCGTTCTGCGCGAAATCCTTATACTTGCCGGTGCCGACGATGAGGCGGCTGGTGAAGGTGCGACCGGCGACGGTCCATGTGTCAGGGAAGGAAGTCATGTTTCAGTCCGTTTGGTCATCGTCATTGCGAGCGTAGCGAAGCAATCCAGCGCGGCCCTACGCGACTCTGGATTGCTTCGCTACGCTCGCAATGACGGCATCGGTGATCATCCTCACCCGCCACCCACGAAATGCACGATCTCCAGCTCGTCGCCGTCGGCAAGCAGC
>ERZ1022756.36-NODE-36-length-56869-cov-15.368466_pt1 | contig 56869 bp, 60 predicted proteins | sample MGYA00520902_ERZ1022756 | MGnify/ENA primary metagenome ERZ1022756 (study PRJEB33162, sample SAMN09537601) | freshwater metagenome | isolation source: freshwater | place: Canada:Alberta | collected 2017-07 | study: EMG produced TPA metagenomics assembly of the...
GCCCATCATCAACCACCAGCTTCACAGTTGGCGGCGCTGAGGGTTACCTAACCGCTGGATCATACCCAGACGGTGGTTTGGGAGAGGTCTTCCTGAAGCTAGGAAAGCAAGGTTCAACTCTTGCCGGTGTAATGGATGCATTCTCGATCGCAGTATCGATTGGTTTGCAGTACGGTGTCCCACTAGAAAGCTACGTGCAGAAGTTCACCAATGTTAGCTTCGAGCCAGCAGGTCTAACTGATGACAAGGACATCAGAATGGCCAAGTCTCTTATGGACTACATCTTCCGTCGCTTGGCGCTGGATTACCTTCCATACGAAACCAGGTCAGCACTTGGCATTCACTCCACCGACGAGCGCACTGCAGAATTGGATGCAAACTCCAGCTACGCAGCTCCAGCGGCGGTAGAGAGCCAAGCTCCTGCTGTTGAGGCTGAGTCAGTAGTTTCAGTTACCCAGTCGGTAGAGATTACAACCAAGAAGGAAGTTCACTCTTCCGCTGAGTTGTTTGAGCTACTGCAGGGTAAAGAATCAGATGCACCACTTTGCTTCAACTGTGGAATCAAGATGAGACCTTCAGGCTCATGCCACGTTTGCGAAGGCTGTGGATCAACTTCTGGCTGCAGCTAGAAATTAGTTCGAACCAAAGGGTCAGCGCGAATCGCGTTGACCCTTTGGTCTATCTGGCGGAAAGGTAATCTAATTAGGTGCTATACAAACTCCTATTCAAACTAGTTTTTGCCAATCTGGATCCAGAGCGCGCACACTACCTCGGAATGTTTTTAATCAAACTGCTCGGAAAAACTGGTCTCGCAAATCTTTCTACGGTCGGGCTGAATCCAAAGCCGATTGAGGTAATGGGACTGAGATACGCTGGCCCTTTTGGAATTGCCGCCGGCTTCGATAAGAACGCAGTGGCTGTCAAGGAGCTTGGCCAGCTCGGCTTCTCTCACGTTGAAATAGGAACAGTAACCAGGCATACACAATCCGGAAATCCAAAACCAAGGCTTTTTCGCCTAGTAAAAGACGATGCCCTTATTAATCGAATGGGATTCAATAATGACGGAGCTGACCAAGTAGCGAAGCGACTAACCTCTCTTCGGGCGTCTGGTGCAAGGCTTCCAATCATTGGTGTGAACATCGGAAAGAGCAAAGTTACTGAACTAGTAGACGCGGTATACGATTACGAATACAGCACAAAGGTATTGGCCCCTGTCGCTGACTACATTGCGGTTAATGTTTCTTCACCAAACACCCCCGGTCTTCGATCTCTTCAGGAGATCGATCAGCTAAAGCCGATTCTTGTTGCAGTTTCCGCTGCTGCAGGCGGCAGGCCTGTGCTTGTAAAGATTGCACCTGACCTTAGCGATGCCGACGTGCGGCAAGTGTCTGGACTAGTTCGAGAACTCGGATTAGCTGGTGTCATCGCTACAAATACAACTGTTGGTCGGGACGGCTTGAGCACGTCCAGGCAAGAGGTGGATGCGCTTGGAGCAGGCGGCCTTTCTGGACCTGTTTTGAAAGAGCGCTCCATTCAGGTTCTTCGCATTCTTCGCGAAGAGCTGGGGGAGGGCTTTGTGATTATTTCAGTGGGCGGCGTCGTTGACAGTCACGATGTCCAAGAACGATTAGACCTAGGTGCAGATTTGGTTCAGGGTTACACGGGATTCGTTTACCAAGGACCACTATGGGCGAGAAAGATTAGCGCAGGTTTGAAAAGCTAAACAAGTCTTGCCGGAGGGCTCTTTGTTTCTGCAGGGTCCGAAACAATCAAGCCAGCTAGAATCTGATCCACTTGGTTCATGATTTCAGTTGGAATCTCAACACCTACGGCCTTGACGTTGTCAGAAATTTGTTCTGGTTTTGAGGCTCCGACAATCGCACTAGAAACATTTGGATTGGCTAGAACCCAAGCCAGGCCAAACTGCGCCATGGTTAGACCAAGCGATTCCGCGAGCGGCTTTAGCTTCTGAATTGCAGTTAGGGCATCGTCGGTCATGTATTTTGCGATTCCAGCTGCGCCTGCTTCTGCGTTACTTGCCCTGGAGTCTTTTGGAACATCTTGTCCTGGAAGATACTTTCCAGTCAAAACGCCTTGGGCCAGCGGTGACCAGACAATTTGGGTAATTCCGTGCTCCTTGGAGGCAGGAATTACTTCGCTTTCGATTACTCGCCAGAGCATTGAGTACTGGGGTTGATTAGAAATCAATTGGAACTTCAATTCCTTGGCTAGTTTCGCACCGGCCTTGATTTGCTCAGCATTCCACTCGGAAACCCCGATGTAGAGAGCCTTGCCAGCTCGAACTATATCCGCGAATGCTTGCATAGTTTCTTCAAGTGGAGTTTCGTAGTCGTACCTGTGGGCCTGGTACAGGTCAACGTAATCGGTTCCAAGTCTTGTAAGAGAGCCATCAATTGATTCCATGATGTGTTTTCTAGAAAGACCATGATCGTTTGGCAACCTGTCGGCAACCGGCCAGTAAACCTTGGTGAAAATCTCAATTGCCGATCGACGTTCGTTCTTGAGAGCTTGACCAAGAATTGGTTCAGCCTCAAGATTTGCGTAGGTGTCAGCTGTGTCAAAAGAAGTTATTCCGCTCTCAAGAGCGGCTTTGACGGTTTTGATGGCGTCTTTGTTGTCAACTTGACGGGCGTGAGTTAACCAGTTTCCGTAGGTTAGTTCGCTTACTTTAAATCCGCTGTTGCCTAGATAACGATGTTTCAATTGAAACCTTTCTTAGCGTTAGAGAATCTTTGTTCCGCGCTTGACCTGAGGCTTTGGTAAACGCATTCCGCGCATTTGGATCGATCGCATTGCTGCGTACCAGCGCAGGCCCTTCTCGGCTTTTCCTGGATACTTGGCTTCAACAACTTTCAATGCTCTTCTTCCGATGATGTAGCCATCCACACCGATTGCAACGAAGAGCCCCCACATCGCAACTAGCGTTCCTAGCTGAATGGTGAGATCCAGCTGAGCGTCGTCTGGTCTAATTGAAGACACGATAATCACCAAGAAAAGCATTGGAAGTACTAGCTCTCCGATGGTGAATCGAGAGTCAACCACGTCACGCGCAAGCCTGCGCTGCGGACCACGATCTCTTGCTGTTAGGTAGCGATCTTCTCCGTTGGCCAAACCCTCTCTTGCCTTGGCTCGCTCGGCGTTTAGAACTTTCTTAGCCGCGCGCTTCGCTTCCGGGCTCTTGTTTCCCACAGCAGGCTTTCTTCGCAGCATCTCCTGCTGTTTTCTAGCTGGAGTGGGGCGACCCTTTCCAGACTTCGGCGTCTCTGGCTGTGGCTTGGGTGTCGTTGACATTAACTCTCAATTCGTCTCAGTATGGCTTTAAGATTACCCGTATGACAATCAAGCCACCGCCGATTAGCGATACCGAAGCAGTTCAGGAACTAACCAGATCTTCCTTCCCTAAAGCCCTAGAACAACTCTCAGAGCTAGTTAGCATTCCAGGCATTGCCTGGGAAGCATTTGATCAGACCCAATTGGATAAAAGTGCTCAGGCAGTGGCCAAGTTGTTTCGTGACTCCGATGTTTTCGAATCGGTCGAGATTCTTAACTCGGAGACTCCAGCTGGTCCAATGGGAGCTCCGGCGGTTGTTGCTACCAGAGCCGCCCGCAATAACAGGCCCACAATCTTGCTTTACGCTCACCACGATGTTCAGCCTCCAGGATCCGATGAGCTCTGGGACTCGGAACCATTCAAGACGGAGATTAGAAATGGTCGAATGTATGGGCGCGGTGCCGCCGACGACAAGGCTGGGATTATCGCCCACCTTTACGCAGTAAAGGCTCTCCGGGATTTGACCAAAAATGATTTTGACCTTGGTCTGGTGGTCTTCATTGAAGGAGAAGAGGAAGCGGGATCACCGTCCTTTGCTAACTTCCTCGTTGAACACAAGGCAAAGCTGCAGTCGGATGTCATTATCGTTGCCGATTCGGGCAACTGGAGCACTGAGGTTCCGGCCATAACGACAACTTTGCGGGGGCTCGTGTCTCTGGAATTTGAGGTCAAGACCTTGGATCACGCTGTCCATAGCGGAATGTACGGGGGAGCTGTCCCTGATGCCATGCTGGCCCTCACAAAGATTCTTGGGACTATGTGGGATGAGGATGGTTCTGTCACCATTTCAGGCCTAAAATCGACTGATTTAGTAGATTTAGACTATTCAGAGGGGCAATTAAGACAAGATTCTGGGCTTTTGCCCTCCACTTTGCCCCTGGGTGAGGGTGGCATTTTGAGCCGAATTTGGACCAAGCCAGCCTTGACCTTGATTGGCCTTGATTACCCGTCGGTAGCACTCTCTTCCAACACCTTGGTGCCAAGCGTTAGAGCCAAGCTAAGCCTTCGGATTGCCCCCGGAGACGTGCCCAGCGAGGCTCTAGAGGCCTTAAAGCAGCACATTTTGGCCAACAACCCACTAGGAGCAGAAATAGAATTTGGAGCCGTTGAGCTTGGCAGGCCCTTTAGTTTGGGGGAGTCAGGCTGGGCTAAAGACTTGGCAGCTAGGGCCTTGAAAGCCGCCTACGGTCATGAAAGCGTTGACATCGGAATCGGAGGCTCGATCCCATTCATTGCCGACCTAGAAGCAGTTTTTCCTGGCGTTCAGGTTCTAGTCACGGGGGTGGAGGACCCAGATTCAAGGGCCCATTCGCCAAACGAGAGCCTTCATATTGAAACTCTCGAGAGGGCGATCGTGGCGCAGGCCTTGATTTTACTGGCAGGAAACCAAGTTCAGCTCGAAAACTAGGAGCTGAGGTAGACTGGAGCTACCAAGAACACACTCCGAGGAGATTTCAATGGAACAAACCCTAACCCATGGCGTAAAGCTGACCGATACTGCCAAGAACAAGGTGAAAAGCCTTATCAGCGCAGAAGGTCGCGACGATCTTCGACTGAGAGTTTCAGTCCAGCCAGGCGGATGTTCCGGTTTGATCTACCAGCTGTTCTTCGATGAGGTTTTGGAAGACACAGACGCCATCGCCAAATTCGATGACGTTGAAGTAGTGGTCGACAAAATGAGCGTTCCTTACCTAGAAGGTGCATCAATTGATTTTGAGGACACCATCCAGAAGCAAGGCTTCACAATTGACAACCCAAACGCAGCTGGTTCATGTGCGTGCGGTGACTCATTCAACTAGCACCCCGCAAGAACCCACACAACCCAAGTGTTTAGTGGTGTTTTGGCACGGATTAGATAGACACTGACTTAGACTTAACTCAACTAGAGATCAAAACCCAAAGGACCTGTTGTAATTGAAGAATCGCTCGAGATGGCTGGCAATACCTTTTGCCTCAGCTTTGGTCCTTTTGCTTACTGGCTGCACCGATGAGTTTGCTCGCGGTTGGTTGCCTGGTGTTCCAGGAGTAACAAACCACACTGATCGAATCGTTGGATTGTGGACGACCGCTTGGATCATTCTTTGGCTGGTTGGAATTATCGCTTGGGCCCTGATGGCTTGGGCCATTGTTGTCTACCGACGTCGTAAGGGCGAAACGGGTCTTCCGGAGCAATTACGATACAACAACCCAATTGAAGTTCTATTTACTGTAATTCCACTGATCCTTGTGATCGGTTTCTTTGCCTTCACCGCTCGTGATATTGCAGCTATCGAGCAGCCAACCGAGAACCCCGATGTAGTCATCGAGGTCATCGGAAAACAGTGGAGCTGGGACTTCAACTACGTTGATGCAAACGTTTACGAGTCAGGAATTCAGGCTCAATTTGATGGCCAGATGGGCGTTCCAGAGACTTTGCCAGCACTGTATCTTCCGGTTGGCAAGACTGTGCAGATCGACCTTTCTTCACGAGATGTGATCCACTCCTTCTGGGTTATCGATTTCCTTTACAAGAAGGACATGTTCCCAGGCAAAACCAACCACATGTATTTCACGCCTCAGGTTGAGGGCACTTACATGGGTAAGTGTGCGGAGCTTTGTGGTGAGTACCACTCCATGATGTTGTTCCAAGTGAAGGTTGTCTCTCAAGCCGAGTACGACACCTACCTTGCAAGTTTGGCAGCCAAGGGGCAAACCGGTCAGCTTGATTCATCATTGGACAGAAACCAGAATCTTCCCGGTGACAACCCTGAGATTAGAGATTAGAGGATAGGCAGATGGCAACCCTAACTGACACTAGACCTAGCGGCGGATACCAGTCTCCTCGTAAAAAATCAAAGGGCGAGATCATCGTTGACTGGATAACCACCACCGATCACAAGAAGATCGGCTACCTCTACTTAATAACTTCGTTCATTTACTTCCTCATTGGTGGAGTGATGGCGTTAGTTATTCGAGCTCAGTTGACTTTGCCTGGTCTTGACATCGTGCAAACCAAAGAGCAGTACAACCAGCTCTTCACAATGCACGGAACGATCATGCTCTTGATGTTTGCAACACCTCTTTTTGCAGGCTTTGCAAACGTTCTGATGCCAGTTCAAATCGGGGCACCAGACGTTGCCTTCCCGAGACTGAACGCGATAGCGTTCTGGTTCTTTTTCTTCGGCAGCTTAATTGCAGTATCTGGGTTCTTCACACCGCAAGGAGCTGCTTCGTTTGGGTGGTTCGCATACGCGCCCTTATCCAATACGACGTTCTCGCCGGGAATAGGTGGCGACCTGTGGGTTTTTGGTCTAGCACTTAGCGGATTTGGAACAATCATGGGTGGAGTGAATTTCATCACCACCATCTTGACCATGCGTGCTCCTGGAATGACCATGTTCCGCATGCCAATCTTCACCTGGAACACTCTTGTTACCTCAATCTTGGTCATCATGGCTTTCCCACCACTTGCTGCTGCACTGTTTGCACTTGGTGCTGATCGTAGGTTCGGGGCACATATCTTTGACCCCGTCAATGGTGGCCCGATGCTCTGGCAGCATTTGTTCTGGTTCTTTGGTCACCCAGAGGTTTACATCATTGCGTTGCCGTTTTTTGGAATCGTTTCTGAGATTTTCCCTGTGTTTAGCCGGAAGCCAGTGTTTGGTTACAAGACACTGATTTTTGCAACAATCGCTATCGCGGCCCTGTCGATGACTGTTTGGGCCCACCACATGTATGTCACAGGCTCTGTGCTTCTTCCGTTCTTCGCTTTCACGACAATGTTGATTGCTGTTCCTACGGGTGTGAAGATATTTAACTGGATTGGGACTATGTGGCGAGGGTCGATTACATTCGAGACGCCAATGCTATGGAGCCTTGGCTTCCTCACAACATTTATCTTCGGTGGTCTGACCGGGGTTATCCTTGCTTCGCCTCCACTTACCTTCCACTTGTCAGACAGCTACTTCGTGGTTGCTCACTTCCACTACGTAGTGTTTGGAACAGTGGTGTTTGCAATGTTTGCTGGGTTCTTCTTCTGGTGGCCAAAGTTCACCGGCAAGATGCTGGACGAGCGCCTTGGAAAGATTCAGTTCTGGCTTCTATTCTTTGGTTTCCACATCACATTCTTGATCCAGCACTGGCTAGGCGTTATCGGAATGCCGCGACGGTATGCAACGTACTTGCCTGAAGATGGCTTCACTTGGATGAACATGGTCTCAACCTCTGGTTCGGTATTGCTTGCGCTGTCGATGATTCCGTTCTTCTGGAACCTATACGTGACCGCTCGTAGAGCACCTACAGTCACCTTGGATGACCCGTGGGGTTACGGAAGAAGCTTGGAGTGGGCGACCTCAAGTCCGTTCCCTCGCCACAACTTCCACTCGATCCCGAGAATTAGGTCAGAGTCACCTGCATTTGATCTTCACCACCCAGAGCACGCTTCAGCTGAGGCTAAAGCTGCAGCCAGCGAGGAAAGGAAGTAGTCATGAAGGCCAACGTGGGCATGTGGTTTATCCTGACGGCATTCTTCGCCGTGATCACTGGCTTATACGCTGCCTGGTGGTTCCTCACTTACGGAGGCTGGGAACCTATCGGAACCTCCGCTCTTTCTATGCTCACTTTCATGAGCATCTTCCTTTCTTTCTACCTTTGGAAGACCGACAGAACCCAGGGTCTTGTTCCAGAAGATCGTCCTGATGCCAACATCGAAGATGGCGAATCAGAGCTAGGTTTCTTTGCACCTTGGAGCTGGTGGCCCGTTTTCCTTGGAGCTGCTTCTGGTTTAGCTTTTGCATCTTTGGCTGTGGGCTGGTGGCTTACGTTTATAGCTGCACCGCTAGCACTTATAGGCGTAGTCGGCTTCGTGTTCGAGCACAACCGCGGTCACTTCGCTCACTAACAATTTGACTAGCTTTTAGCTGGGATAAAGAGAAAACCCTGAACCTTTCCAGGCTCAGGTTTTTGTCTATCGATGCATTTACTTTGTTAGTTGCTCTTGAGTCTCTCCTGAGGTGATTGCAGGGGAGTGGTCATGTGCCTGCGCCTTATCCAACTCAGACTGCGTCACTGGTGTGATGCGATCTTCAAAATAGATCCTTGATAAAGCAGACCGAATCCTAGAACCAACTGTGATCTTGCCCTTTTCGTTAGGTCTTACAATCGTTGGTCTGTAGTCCTTGAAGTCAACAAGTTTGTACATCTCGTACTTATCTAGCGGCTCGTGAACTTCGATGTACTCACCGTGTGGCAGACGAACAATACGTCCGGTTTCTCTACCGTGCAGAACAATTTCTCGGTCCTTGCGCTGCAGTGACAAACAAGTTCTCTTTGTGACGATGTAGGCGAAAATTGGGCCAACGATTAGCATGATCTGCATCGAGACTAGAACTTGGTTCAAAGACATCTGGAAGAAAACCGCAATTATGTCTGTTGATGCCGCGGCCCATAGGACTCCGTAGAACGTAACCCCTGCTGCACCGATAGCTGTGCGGGTAGGAGCGTTTCTAGGGCGGTCTAGAACGTGGTGCTCACGCTTGTCGGCGGTAACCCAAGCTTCGATGAATGGGTAAACAGCAACCAAGCCGAGGAACACCAACGAGCCAACTAGTGGAATTAGAACACCAAATGGGTAGGTGTGCCCAAACAAGATGATGTCCAAGTTGCTCGGAGCCAGACGCAAAGCGCCATCCAACCATCCGATGTACCAGTCAGGCTGAGTTCCTGCGGAAACAGGGGAGGGGTCGTAGGGTCCGTAGTTCCAAATTGGGTTGATTGTGAATGTGGCTGAGATCAACATCACGACACCAAATACGATGAAGAAGAATCCACCGGCCTTAGCAACGTAAACAGGCATCAATGGGTAGCCAACGACGTTCTCGTCGGTTCTACCTGGGCCTGAGTAGTGGGTGTGCTTGTGAATAATGACCATGAACAAATGGATCGCAATAAAAATCACAATCAAAGCTGGTACAAGAAGAATGTGCAAACCATAGAGCCTTGCAATAACTTCGGTTCCAGGGAACTCTCCACCGAACAAACCGGAGGAGATGCTAGTTCCAATAACCGGTATTCCCTTTATCATTCCATCGATAATGCGAAGACCGTTTCCTGACAACAAGTCGTCTGGAAGTGAGTAGCCGGTGAAACCAGCAGCCATTCCCAAGATGAAAAGCATGAAACCAACAACCCAGTTGATTTCACGAGGCTTGCGGAATGCGCCGGTGAAGAAAACTCTCAGCATGTGAAGGCCAGCAGCTGCAACGAACAAGAGTGCAGACCAGTGGTGCACCTGGCGCATCAACATTCCACCGCGGATTTCGAATGAGATGTCCAAAGACGACGCGTAGGCAATCGACATCTGCGCACCCTTTAGGGGAACGTACGAACCGTCATAGATAACCTCGGTCATTGATGGCTGGTAGAAGAACGTCAAGAATGTTCCAGAGATCAACAAGATTACGAAGCTGTATAGCGCAACCTCACCGAGCATGAAAGACCAGTGGTCGGGGAAAACTTTCCTACCAAAGTTCTTAAGAATTCCACCTACGCCTAAACGCTCGTCAAGGTAGTTCGCTGTCGACGCGAGTGCTCCCTCTGGCTTCTTTTCAGTAGTTGCAGTTGTCATTTTTTAACGCTCCCAAAAGCTAGGGCCGACTGGTTCTAGGAAATCGCTTTGCGCGATTAGGTAACCTTCTGCATCAACCGAAATTGGAAGCTGCGGAAGTGGGCGTGCTGCTGGACCAAAAACTACCTTGCAGTGCTCTGTGACATCAAATGTTGATTGGTGACAAGGGCAAAGCAAGTGATGAGTGTGCTGCTCGTAGAGGGCAACTGGGCAACCAACGTGAGTGCAAATCTTGGAGTAAGCAACAATGCCGTCATAGGACCAGCTCTTCTTATCCTCATCTTCAATCAGATCATCTTGATTCAAGCGAACAAGTAGAACTGCCGCTTTAGCTTTTTCTTCAAGCTTGTGCTCGTGCATTTCAGCTAGGCCTTCTGGAATCACGTGGAAAACAGAACCTAGAGTTACATCGGAAGCCTTGATAGGTATACCTGTTGGATCTTTAGTGAGCCTGGTTCCCTTCTTCCACATCGTGTGACGAAGGCTGTCTCCAACAACTGGACCCAGGTCTCCGAACACTACGAGTGCTGGAAGTGGGAACAGCGCAAGCGCTCCATACATGGTCCTGCGAATAAGTTTTCTTCTAGAAAAACCAGATTCTTTGTCGGCGAGTTTTACAATCTCAACAGCTGCGGCACGAACTTCTTCACTGCCGCGTGTTTGATGCCTAGGCTCCGACACTTCGAAGTCGGGCATCAAGGTTTTGGCCCAGTGAACTGCACCAATTCCAATTCCTAGAAGTGAAAGTGTCATTCCAAGGCCAAGCCACAAGTTGTTGGCTCTAACAGTTGATAGGTCTTCGGTGATCGGGAATGCAACATATGCCCACAATGCAAAGAAGCTTCCAACTACCGACAGTAAGAAAAGAACTGCCACCTGACGCTCGGCATTCTTGGCGTGCTTAGGAGATTTGTCGGTCATCCGAACGCGGTGCGGCTCAAGACCTGGATCTTTGATCTTGTCCGCGGGAATTACCGCAAGACCGGATTCGAATTCATGCTCGAAGCCTTCGGCTTCTTTGCCGCGTTCTATATCCTTGCCAGCCAACTGAATTCTCCCTTAGTTCGATTTCGCTGCGAGCCAGACGGTTATGGCAATGATTCCACCAAGACCGAATATCCAAATAAACAACCCCTCAGCAACTGGACCTAGGCTTCCCAATTCATAACCTCCGGCCGAATCATTTGCATCGACATAGGCAAGGTAACTGATGATGTCCTGCTTGTCAGTTGGGGTCAAGTTCGAGTCGTTGAAAACTGGCATGTTCTGTGGTCCAGTGATCATGGCCTCATAAATGTGCTTTGCAGACACGCCCGTGAGAGTCGGTGCATACTTTCCCTCTGTTAGGGCACCGCTGGCTCCAACGGCGTTGTGACACATCGCACAGTTGATTCTGAATAGCTCACCACCGTGGGTCACATCTCCGGTTGCTTCAAGATACTTGGCCTCCGGAATTGCAGGACCTGGGGCAAGTGATGCCACGTAAGCCGCCATGAGTTCAATCTGTGCTTCTGTGAACTGAACTGGCTTTTTGGCAAGTTGAGGTCCAGATGCTTGACCAGGCATACGACCTGATCCAACCTGGAAATCAACCGACGCAGCGCCAACACCGATAAGGCTAGGTCCTGCCTCGGTTCCTTCAGAGTTTAGACCGTGGCAACTTGCACAGTTAGAAAGGAAAAGTTTCTTGCCTTCTGCAATTTGATCAGCTGTGTATCCAGTAGCAACATTTGACTCAACAACATTTGTAGCTACGGCATAACCGCCACCAGAAAAAAGCAAGCCTGCGGCAATAACAATTGTTGCCGCTAGGGGAGAGCGGCGTGAGCCGTTAAGTCTTCTTCTAAGTGACATCAAGTGCTTTCTTTATTTGAGGACGTAAATGATTAGGAAAAGGCCGATCCAAACAACATCAACAAAGTGCCAGTAGTAGGAAACTACGATGGCGCTAGTTGCCTCCAGGTGACCGTAATTCTTTGCTGCATAAGTTTTTGCAATAACTAGCAAGAATGCAATTAGTCCACCGGTAACGTGCAGAGCGTGGAAGCCAGTGGTCATGTAAAACGCACTGCCATAAGAGTTACTGCTGATGGTTACACCCTCGGAAACCAACATCGCATACTCGTACACCTGACCAGCTACGAAGATTGCTCCCAGCACGTAGCTGAGGAAGAACCACTCAACAAGGCCCCACTTGAGAGGGGAGAGACCAGTAGCCCTTGGTTGCAGCCTCTCAGCCGCAAAAACGCCGAACTGAGCAGTAAATGAAGATGCAACCAATATCAGTGTGTTGATAAGAGCGAAAGTAACATCAAGAATCTGGGTGTCATTTGCCCAAATAGCTGGGGAGTTGGCCCGGAGGCTGAAATACATCGCGAACAATCCCGCGAAGAACATGACCTCGCTACCGAGCCAAACAATGGTCCCAACCGAGGTCGCACTTGGGCGATTTATCACGATTGGGGCGTTTTGTGAGATTTGGGCTGAGGTCATACCAATATGATAACCCGAGATTTCAGGCAGTTAGGGCAATTTCAGGGGTTCTCATGGGTGTTTCGGTAATAAGCTGACCTGATGCCAATTCAAACCAGCTGGTCTTCAATCCTTGAAGATTTAGACGCCAGACGAAACATTTCGCGCGATCAAAGCTCCTGGGCGTTATCAGAAATCATGACGGGCAATGCCCCAGAAAATGAAGTTTCAAATTTCATGCTTGCTTTGCGAGCCAAGGGTGAAACGGTCGAAGAGTTGGCCGGCCTCGTGGACACCATGCTTGAAAACGCACTCAAACTTGAAACCGGGAACGACGCAGTTGACATTGTTGGAACTGGCGGCGACATGATTGGAACCGTCAACATCTCGTCCATGGCGTCCATTCTCACCGCGGCTTCAGGAGTTCCTGTACTAAAGCACGGCTCACGCTCAGCTTCGGGAAAGACAGGGTCCTCGGAGATGTTGCAGGAGCTTGGAATCAATCTGGACCTCGATCCCGGGCGCATCTCACAGGTTTTTAGGGAAACCGGAATATCATTCTTTTTTGCCCTGGTTTTTCATCCAGCCATGAAGCACGTAGCCCCGATTCGCAAGAAATTGGGTGTTCCCACCACGTTCAACTTCCTTGGCCCGCTAGCAAACCCCGCTCAACCCTTAGCTACCTCTTTAGGGGTCGCAAACGCCCAAATTGCCCCAGTAATGGCCCAAGAATTGGCCCAAAGAGGTCGATTTGGGCTAGTTTCGAGGGGAAATGACGGTTTGGATGAGCTAACAACCACCACAATAAGCCAAATCTGGGAGGTTTCGCCCGATCAAGTGACCACATGGGAGCTCGATCCGGTCCGTTTGGGGCTAAATCGGTCCTCGTTGGAGGAGCTAATTGGTGGCGAACCAGCTCAAAACGCCCAAATTGCAAGGGATTTATTCGCTGGAAAGACTAACGGAAACCTCGGAGCCATCCGAGACATCGTGATTTTGAATGCTGCGGGGGGAGTGGTGGCCTACCAGGCAGCCAAGCAACCAGATCTGGTTGGTTCTGAGCTGTTGCCCCGCTTTGACTCGGCCATTCAATTGGTGACTACTGCCCTGGAGTCTGGATCTGCCATCTCCAAGCTAGAGCAGTGGGTCAAGGCCACAAACTAGAGAACCCGTGGGGATGGGGCCTAGAGGCCCCAATTCTACTACTTGACATAATGTGCATTATCGGCACTATGCCAACCCACCAGACCAGCTCACCCGGATGGTAACGCAACCGCTCTCGCCGCTCACCACAAATGAATCAAATGCTAGAGGTTAGCCTTTGGGGATTTTGAATAGCTTCATGGAAACCTGAACCAGGTAGCCGATCGTAAGCGCAAAGATCAATGTTCCTTCACGAACTTGTCCACCCATAAGCCATCCAATTGTCAACGCAGACGCCTCATAAGCGGTCCTGACGAGCCAAAATGCCTTATCCAAGGCATTTGCCGTTCCCTGCATTAGACCGTCTCTAGGGCCAGATCCAAGCCTTGAGCTGATGTATAAACCCGTTGCTATGGCAACTACAACTACCCCAAGAACGAACATTAAAAGCTGCTGCCAGTAGGCGTTCAAATCCGGAAGTATCAGTAGCCACAGGTCGGCAAATAGACCAACAAACAGAGCATTTGCGACCGTGGCAAAGCCTGGCCTGACTTTGAGTGGAATCCAGCAAATCAGAACGAAGACGCTCACAATGACGGTCGAAACACCAAAACTAAGACCAGTTTGGACAGCAATCCCCTGACCCAAAACATCCCAAGGGGCAATTCCGATACCTGCATGAACCGTGAGGGCAATGCCGAGCCCGTAAACACCCAATCCGGCGAATAAGGTGACAAGCCTTAGCGGCAAGCTACGGTTAGTTTCATGGAGCATCTATGAACACTACTGGCTATCTCGGAGCTCTTCCGGACTCCAGACCGCGTATTTTTGCCCACCGTGGACTAGTTTTCCAAGGCTCCAGGCAAGTCGTGGATGAAAACACTCTAGATTCGTTTGAACTGGCCCTAGCCGCAGGAGCTGATTTTCTCGAAACAGATCTGCAGCTAACCAGAGATGGAATTCCTGTGCTGTTTCACGATTCCGACCTCACTCGCCTGGTTGGATCAAAAACCCCCATCTCAGCACTTAGCCTCGATGAGCTGAGAAAGATTCGACTGCCCTTTGGTGGAACAATTCCAACTCTGCGCGAAGCATTAGATAAGTTTCCTGATTCCAAGTTCAATCTTGATTTCAAAACCCGAACAACAGAGTCTCCTGGAATGTCTGTAATCGCCAGCCTGGAAGCCTTTGACCGCGTTCTCGTGTCAAGCTTCAGTGAGGCATCTAGGCTTCGAGCACTTAGCCACTCCCCTAGGAAGATTGCATCTTCTGCCGGAAGCTCCAAAGTGTTAACCAGTTACACCCTTGCAAGGCTCAATCAACCCACCTCTTTAGCCAAAGCGATAGCTGAAATCGATGCCTTTCAGATTCCAACCAAAAAATACGGGATTGATTTCACACACCCCAGGTTCGTCGAAGCGATTTTGAATCAAAACAAGGAGATTCATTACTGGACGGTTAACGATCCTTCGGAAATGCAAACCCTTTTTGCTCTAGGAGCTCACGGAATCGTAACCGACAGATCCGATCTAGCTCGCAAAGTTTTTTGCTGACACTTTGCTGTGAAAGCCGCTGTTGCAGGATGAATTTCAATCACACCTGTGTTGCCTCTTGTAGCGCAAAATGTGCGCAAACAAGGAGATCAAATTGGCTCAACAGACCATGCGTGGTATCAGACTCGGAACTCAATCGCTCGAGTCCGAGGTAGGCGTTAGCTACTCCCCTAGAACCAAATATCAATTCCTTTGCCCAAACGGACATTCGTCCGAAATTGTTTTTGCCCAAGACGCAGAGATGCCCGAGACCTGGCAGTGCAAATCATGCTCTGAATTCGGAACTCTTCTAAAAGACGGAAAGCCGATAACCCTAAGCCTGCAGGAGATCAAAACCCCAAAATCTCACTGGGACATGCTGCTCGAGCGTCGCTCAAAGGTTGAGTTGGAGCTGATTCTCAAAGAGAGACTTGCCTACATCAAGGCCCGAAGAAAAGCTGGCAAAGCAGATATCTAAGAAAAGATTTGTTTTATGCCCCAAAGCTGAATCTTTAGCAATGCCTCAAAGACAATTCTGAGCGTCATCTTTGATCTTCCTTCGGTTCGTTCAACGAAAGTTATCGGAACTTCCCTAACAACTCCCCTTCGAGAGGCTCGGTAGGCTAGCTCGACCTGGAACGAATAGCCCTGCGAAGAAACAGGATCTGAAACCAGCCCTTTAAGAAACTCTGCTCGATAGGCACGAAAACCAGAAGTCATGTCCTTGATTGTGGTCCCGAGCAAAACCCTGGCGTATAAGTTCCCAAACTTTGAAAGAAGCACTCGCGTCATCGGCCAATTCTCAACACTTCCCCCCGCGATCCAACGCGATCCGATGACCAAGTCAGCATCGTTTACGGCCCGTAGAAGTGCTGGTAGGTCTTCCGCGCGATGCGATCCATCTGCGTCCATTTCAACCACAACCTCATAACCATCTTTGAACGCCTGTAGAAATCCATCTAGGTACGCAGGTCCCAGTCCAAGCTTTTGTGGTCGATGTAAGACGCGAACCCTGCCGAACTTCGAAGCTAGTGAATCGGCAATCCCCGCTGTGCCGTCTTGAGAATGATCATCAACGATTAGCAGATCAGCGTCGGACACCAGCTCAAGTAATCCCTCAACTGTGCTTGATAGAGACTTAGCTTCGTTGTAAGTGGGCATCACAACTAAAGTCTTCAAGCCGAGTGACTCTTTCTACGTCGTTGAAGCTGCCTTCCTATAGCTGTCACCAAAAGAGCAATCGCAAGAATGTTTACAATCAGATCGAAGTATGGAGAAATTGCCATAGCCGGCGTGATGTGAGTTCTAAGTGGAACTTTCTCGACCATAACCCCAGGCTCAAAAATTGGAAGCTCGCTAATGATCTGACCGTTGGGAAGGAAAATTCTTGAAACACCAACTGTTGAAATATTGACAACTGTGCGACCTGTTTCGATGGCTCTAAGCCTTGCAAGCGCGGCTTGCTGGAAGGTTTCATCACTTCTGCCAAAGTCTGCGTTATTGGTCTGAGATAGAATGATCTGCGCTCCCCCGCCAACTAGCTCCCGACCGATGTCATCGATTGCAATCTCGAAGCAAATAAGGACTCCAAGTTTCTTATCCTCGAAATCAAAAATCCCATCTCTTGTGCCGAAGGCATAGTCCCGAGTTACCAGGCCAATAAGGTCTGGGGCGAGTTGATTCCAGAATTCACGATCAGGAACATACTCGGCGAACGGCACTGGCCTTTTCTTGTCGTACTGGTCAATCTGATTGCCATCCGGTGAGTAGTAGAGAGAGCTATTGAAAAAGACATCACCTGACTCAGTGATTGCGCCAAGAATAAGCGGAACTTCGTAGGTTGCCAGAACTGATCGAATCTGGGTCATTGCAAGTGGGCTAGTTTGTGGGTTCAGATCCGAGGCGTTCTCCGGCCAAACGATTACATCGATTTCATCCTTGAGCGGATGATCTCCCAAAAGTGCAGTTGCCTCCAAGTGATTGCGAAGGAATGTTCCACGTTCAGCGTTTGCAAATAATCCAGCATTGGCATTTCCTTGAACGGCAGCAACTGTGATCTCACCAGCTTCTGCTTGGGTTGGCACCACGAACAGCAAAGCTGTTGCAAGCGCAAGGATGCTTGCAGCAAGGCTCAGATAGTTTTCCCTGATTGATTTCAATCCGGCTTCCATCGCTTGCAACAGCGCAACCGTCATGAAAACCGAAACGAAGGTGAGACCAGAAATTCCAACAAAGTACACCAGCTGCGACAGGAAGCTCTCTGACAGAGCTTGCGCAACTCTCGACCACGGGAATCCCCCGTAGGGCAGATTAATTGCAACCCATTCCCTGGCTGTCCAAAGCGTTGCTATTACTAGAGCTATTAGGGTGCTTCGGTAAAAGCTTTCACGTATAGCGCCAGCCCAGCTCCAAACAATTGCTATGACTCCAGCTCCAGCCGCAAAGATCAATGCCTCAATAACCGAAAGTGCAATCCACGGCACTGGACCCAGGTAAAGAGAGAGCCACTCCACCTGGCTCATGTAAAAGGCCATCCCCGCCACAAAACCAACTCCGGCAGCGATCCAGAACCTAAGTCCTCGAACAGAAACCAAGATGAGAGCTACAGAAACGAAGATGAGCGGCCAAATGTCTTCACGTGGCATGGCAAGTGAAGACAGTAAACCGCCAACCAAGGCTGTTGGAAGACGCCACAACCCACCTGGAAATCGATGCTTAGAACTCATGGTTCTAGCCTATGCATAGTACGAGTAGGCAACGATACCCCTTCGCACCTTGTCGATGGCATCCTTGGCGTTGACAGAGATTGCTCCAGTTCCCGCGCGGGAAAGCTGTTCCAACAGGTCGATGATTTGCTTGCACCATCTAATAAAGTCCCCTGGGAGTAAATCGGCAGAGTCAAGGACGAGATCTAGCTTGGCCCCCGTAGCCCATCTGTAGATTGGATAGCAAAGATCTAACTCAATCTTCGATGAGCGAGGAAGCTTGTGTTTCTTAGATAGAAATTCCAGTTCCTCCCAGAGCTGTTGCGTTTGCTCAATAGCTTGCGTGAACCCACCTTTTGGTAATCGAGGCTCAAACCCCTCATCATCTCTTCTTGGCTCATAGACCAATGCAGCCGCCATAGCGGCAAGACCGGCAGCATCTAGCCTGTCCCAAGTTCCAAGTCGAATTGCTTCTGAAACCAATAGATCTCTTTCGCCGTAAATTCGCGCCAGCATTCGACCTGAATCAGTAACGCTTAGGTCTTGGTCGGAAGAATCCAAGTAGTCAAGTTCGATTAGTAGCTCGCAAATCTTGTCAAAGGTGGAGGCAACCTGATTGGTTCTACCTTCTATTTGATCAATAGTCGCTTTGGTTTCGCGCTGCATTTTCCACCAGCGCTCAGCCCATCTAGCATGAGCCTCTCGATCCTTGCAGGAGTGACAAGGATGGGTCTTCATTCGAACTTTTAGTTCGGCAAGCTTTCGCTCGAGATCGTATCTGCCCTTTGTTTGCCTGATGTCTTTTCCGCGTTCGGCTCTGGTGTTTCCGGCAGCCAAAACTTTCTCAATATCGGTTAGCTCTCTTCGGATGGATGAGTATTGGAAGAAATCCCCCAGGTGACATTCCATTGACTTGGCGTAACCGTCTAATGAAATTTGTTTCTCACGAATTCCCCTAGCCATTCCAACTACCGAGCGATCGGCCTGAAACTGGGCGAATGAGGTCTCCAGAACCTGTCTGGCTCTAGATCTTCCGAATGCTTCAATTAGGTTCACGGCCATGTTTGCAGTTGGCTTGAAGGGGCTCACCAATGGATAGCTTCGCCTGCTGGCAAGACCAGCAACGCTTGCAGGGTCAAGGTTTCCCGACCACTGAATCACCGAGTGTCCAAGAGTGTCGATTCCTCGCCTGCCAGCACGTCCTGTGAGTTGGGTGTATTCGCCAGGAGTAATCTGAACCCGTGATTCACCGTTGAACTTGTCTAGTCTTTCGAGTACCACAGTTCGTGCCGGCATGTTTATGCCAAGTGCCAATGTTTCGGTTGCGAAGACAACCTTCACAAGTTTTTTTAGGAATAGCTCTTCGACTACCTCTTTGAACGCAGGTAGCATTCCGGCGTGATGTGCCGCTACCCCACGCTCCAAGCCGTTCAACCACTCAAAGTAACCAAGAGTTTCTAGATCCTCCTCTGCGATTGATGAGCACTTTCTTTCGACAATCTCACGTATCTCGTCCTGTTGCTCACGCGTGGTTAGGCGAACTCCCCGCTGAAGACAAGACCTCACCGCAGTGTCGCATCCAACTCGCGAGAAGATAAAGAAAATTGCGGGAAGCAAGTCGTTGTCATCGAGTATCTCAACAACCTCTGGCTTAGGAATCTTTGGTATCCGAGACAGACCACGGTCGAAGGTATTGTTTGCCTTCTTACCCTTATTCACTTTGCCAATGGGGATTCGGAGCTTTGACGAATGCCTTCGCACTAGCTCGGCGCTTACTCTTTGCCCTTTTGTTCCCGGCTCAAACAGCTCAAGCAGCTCATCTCCAAAGAGAACTTGCTGGTCGAGTGGAACCGGTCTCACCTCTGAAACAACAATTGCCGTATCACCACGCACCTCATCCAGCCAAGCTCCAAACTCCTCGGCATTTGAAACCGTGGCGCTCAGAGAAACCAGAACTACGTCCTTTGGAAGATGAAGAATCACCTCTTCCCAGACCGCTCCCCTGAATCGATCTGCCAGGTAATGAACTTCATCCATCACCACGTAGCCCAAGTCAATAAGCGACTCCGAGTTGGCGTAGATCATGTTTCTCAGGACCTCGGTTGTCATGACGACGATCTGGGCCTCAGAGTTATTGTTGATGTCTCCCGTTAGTAACCCAACTCGCTCAACCCCATAGCGCGAAACAAGCTCTGCATACTTTTGGTTGCTAAGTGCCTTTATCGGGGTGGTGTAAAAAACTTTCTGGTTCTTTTCAATCGCGAGGTGAATCGCAAACTCACCAACGACAGTCTTGCCCGCTCCGGTTGGGGCCGCGACCAATACACCCTTACCTACAGCAAGCGCCTCACAGGCCAGCTCTTGGAATGGATCAAGCTGGAAATCAAGCAGCTCGAGAAACGAATCAAAGCTTGGGCTTTCGCGTTTAGATTTCGCTCGCTGATATCGCTCGGACGCGGAAAGATTTTCCATTTTCGTTAGTCATCAGCTTGCGTTGTCTCAAGTTCGCGATCTACAGCGGCAGCTTTTCGTGCCAGCGACTTGTCGTGCAGGGTAGCTATGCCGGCAGCCACAAAGTAGAGAATCAACAACGGAACCATCAGTAAGAACATTGCCATTGGTTCTGCAACCGGTGTTGCTACTGCTCCGATGACAGCTGCAACAAACACGGCTAGTCGCCAAGACTTAAGAATGTTTTGAGCCGTGATGATTCCTGCGAAGTTGAGAAGAACTAGCACAACTGGCAGCACAAATGCGATTCCAAAAACCAAGAGAATGCGAAGAGTAAACAGAATGTACTCGCTTGCGTTGATTACGTTGGCGCTACCTTCTGGGGTGAACCCAACCAAGACCTGAACAAATGTTGGCAGCGAGGACCAAGCCAGGGTGACGCCTCCAAGAAACAGTGGAACCGCAACAACCACAAACCAGATGGTGTACTTGCGCTCTTTCTTTTTGAGGCCCGGTGTAATAAATGACCAGATGTTGAAAAGCCACACCGGTGAGCTCATCATCACACCCAAGAAAATCGATACCTGAAGCCGAACGTCAAAAGCGGAAACGACTGTTGGGAAGTTTATTGTGGCATTTGAGCCTGGCTCGTCTGCGAGGGCGACAATTGGACGCTGGAGCTCTGCGAAAACCGCATCGAACATAAACCAGCCTGCGACTGAACCGGCCAATAGAAAAATAGCTGACCAAAAAAGTCTGTTACGAAGCTCTTTAAGGTGACCCGACAGGCTCATCTTGCCCTCGGGGTTTTGCTTCTTGACCACTTAGTTCTTTGTGGTGTTCTCACCCTCAACAGGCAGATCGGCCTGCTTGGTGTCATCTGTTGTCTTGATTTCTTTGCGGAACACTCTCATCGATTGCGCCAATGACTTTGCAAGCCCTGGAAGCTTTGGCCCACCCCATAGCAGCAAGACAATTGCCAGAATAATGATCCATTCCCAGCCCTGTAGACGCATTTCGATTCCTATCCGTTCAAGTTCTCTTGAGCTAAGCCTACGCTCTCTAGAGACGTTTTGTCAGTCTTTGGTTGCCCTGGGGTCTTTCGATGGCGGCGTCTTGGCTGTGGCTTGTTCCGTTAGGAACTTCACGGCTTCTGGGTATTGATCAATACTCTTTCGGAACAAGGCGACATCAGAAATGAAGGGTTGCAGCCGTTTCCCAAGTGAGAAAGATTTAGCAGCCAGATACGCGAATGCGAGAGCAAGTATCAAAAGAGCGGCTAAGCCCGCTATCACCCAGATCCAAAGCTCCATTTGACTACTCCGCTGCCTGAAGGGTTGAAGGCGATCCTAGAGCCCGGTTGGCGAATTCGTAAACAACCTGACGAGCCTCAGCAGGTGCCAAGACACGAACGCTTCCTGAATGCTTAGCAACTACCCTTCCCAGGGTGTTGATGTCTCCAATTGGAATAGTGACTCGAAGCGTCTTGTTTCCTACCACCGGATACTCAGGCTTATAGTCGGCCAGTAACCCAAAGCCTTCCGGATCAATGTCGAAGAGCACGTCTGTATCTGTTTCGCTAACCGAGTAGATTCTCGATTGATCAGAGTCTGGGTAGCTTGATAGAACTAGTTCTTCATTGGAAAGTGAAATCTCCCGCATGCGATCTAGACGGAAAACCCTTACTTCGTTTTTTGTCCGGCAGTAGCCGCGCAGGTACCAAATCGAGTCGTTTGACTCCAAGCTAATCGGTTCAATCTCACGTGTAGACACTTCGTTCGCTGCATTAATGTAGCTGCATGCGATTAACTTTTGTTCGCTGATTGCCTTCCTAGCTAGGGACACTTCGGTATCAATTCTGGAGGGCTGAACCTTGAATGGCATTTGGCTAGTTAGCTGTCCACCATCAGAAAGAATTTCAAGAAGCTTTGCAATCTCAGTGCGATCGGCTTCGTCAAGCACCGACTCGAGATAAGCAAGTCCGCTTGCCAGCGCTGCCGCCTGTCTTGTCGAGAGCCTGGGCACAGATTCCAAAGTAGGGGCAAAACTCACATCGACAATTCCCTCTTCAAGCAAATCGTAATCAAGAAAGAAAAGCTCATCGGGCCGATACATTCCTACGCCCGACAGAGAAATGGTAACCACCGCGTCGTGTATCTCCGTCTCTGATACTCCAAAGTGCTTGGCGACATCACCGATTTTCTGTTGCCTGTTCTGAATTAGGTAACCAGTCAGCGCAAGAAGAAAGTTATATCTGTCCGTTCCTGAGATCTTTGAGCTTTTAGGCATGAGTGCTCCTAACTGCTTCCAGTTTGGAACGAAGTAAATCCTGCAACTCCTGCGGGGACACAACTTCCACGTGATCAACAAACTCCATGAGCTCTTCCGCCAGAAGGTGAACATCCATGTAAGAAATCTCGAAACCAATCTGATCTGTTGCAAGATCGAAGTGGAACCAGGCTGCGCTTTGCCCAGGAATTCTTAGTTTGGCAACTGAAGCGCTTCGATGTTTGTCAAGCTCTTCTAGAGCAGAGGTGATGTCTGTTTTGGACGGTGGCTCGAAGGTAACGTCCTGGATATCGATTTCAGAGCAGATGCGCTTAAGCAAGTAGTTGCGTGGCTGCTGCCTGTCGAGATCAAAACCAAGCAGGAGCCACTGCCCAGAGATGTTTTGGATTAGCCATGGTTCAACGTTTCGCACCTCGGGCTGCTGCTGGTCCGGCTTTCTATAGTCAAACGAAACTCTCGAAGATGATTCGATTGCTGTGGAAAGGGGAAGAAAAGAAAGCTCGTGGGTTCGAATCCGTGGGGCAATTCCAATTAAGTTATCCGCATCGGCAGTTTCACCCATTGCCCTTATTCGCATTATGGCGTTGTTGGCGTCTCTAGAAAGAGAAGCCTTTGCCCAAACTTGGGCAGCTAGGTTCATTAGGGCTACTTGTTTTGCATTCAGAGTTGTTCCCGCTGGCCAGACGAAGTCCTCGTTGGCGATTAGATACCTGTACTCCTGGTTGTCGTCCATGTCCTCTGGCGGAATGAAGGATCGCCACGCAATTCCAACCTTGGTAAGAATTGACTTATCTCTTTCGAAAAGCCTCGAAAGGGATTCGTTGTCTCCACCTGGCGTGTATCGCTCCTTATAGCCCTGGACGTTTGCAAAAATTTCGGCCTTGGTTAGGCCCTTGTTTGATACAAGCAGAGCGCAGGTTAGATTGAACAACCGCTCTGAAAGATCAATTCGGGCTGCCATGAGCTGCTAGCTACTTGTTCCCAAGATGTCGATAACGAATATCAGTGTTGAGTTTGGCGGGATTGTGCCACTTGAGTCCGCGCCATAGCCAAGCTCTGGTGGAATAACAGCAATCACTCTGGAGCCAACTGTTTGCCCTACAACTGCACTCAAGAATCCTTCAATGAGCTGTCCAGGAGCGACAACGAACTGTGCGGGAGACCCCTTATCCCAACTCGAATCAAACTTGCTACCGTCAGCCCAAATAAATCCGCTGTAGTGCATGGTGACGTTGTCCCCCGTCTCTACAGTCTCCCCAGCGCCTTTAACTAGTTGGGCCACTCTTAGCTCCGTTGGAGCATCGGTGCTAGGAATAGTGATTCCAGGGACACCATCCGGGGTTGTCACAACCGCTGGCAAGCCAGCCTCAGGCGCAACAGCGGACCCTTCAGCTTTTTCTAGGTACACGCGTGACAGATCAAAGACAAAAACAAAGGAGTCGGTTGGTCCAACACCAAGGCTCGGAACTCCCTGCCCGGCATGCGCATCGGCTGCGGGAAATATCGCAACAACGCGGGAGCCTTCTTTAGCACCAACTAGTGCAGAACAGAAGTTTGGAACCGAATCAGGTCCAAAAAAACCCGGAGCGGGATTCTTACCGTCAAACTCTGTCTCCTGCAAAAGAACCCCAGAGCCGCCGTTATAGCCTGCAAACTCAAACTCAATCAAGTTGCGACCTGTGAAAACTGTTCCATCTCCAGGAAATACCACCCTCGATTGGATACCATCGGCGGTAATTGGGGAAGCGAAGCTAACAGTTGGCTTGCTAAGAGCCTCTCCAGACACCTCGATTGAGCCCACCTGTTCTCCGCCACCGGCTGGTTCGCAGGCAAGTGAGACCGAAGAGCTGCAGCCGGTTAGAGAAACAGATAGCAAAAGGGCGGATAGTGCCAGTGCAGATTTATGCAAGAGATTCAACTTTCCAGTAATCAGGTCCTAAGCACTCAAGTTTAGTCCTTGAGCCAGTAGTGCTGCACCTTACGAGGAGGTAGCTTTACGGACGGTCTTTCTGAGTTTCTTCTCAGAGACCTTGCGTTCACCTAGACCGTCCGGACTCCAGGCCAGGATGTCCTCCTCGGAAAATTCAGTTGTTTTCACCTTGTTCTTAAACTGCGGCAACACGGTTCCAGGTGCTAAACGTCTAGCGGTAATCAAAAACCCAGTGTGCCCAATCATTCGATGCTCTGGTCTAACAGCCAAACCTAGTAGGTGCCAAGGCCTAACAAGCGACTCGAACCCTTCAGGCTCGGTGAACATGGTGCTCGATCTAATTTGCTCGGCGACTCTCGATAACTGAGTGACGGTTGCAACATAAACAACAACCAGACCTCCTGGCTTCAAGGCATCCGCAACAACATCTATGCACTCCCAAGGAGCAAGCATGTCCAAGACAACGCGATCAACGCTGTGGTTCTCCATTGTCTTGGGGAGCTCTTCCTGCAAGTCTCCTAAGTGAACACTCCAGTTGCTTGGAACAGAACCTGTCTGGCTCGCAACATTCCCCTGAGCAATCTCCGCGAATTCGGATCTTCTTTCAAACGAATGAAGTTGCCCTGAGGATCCGACTGCCCGAAGAAGATAGAGGCTCAAAGCCCCAGAACCGACTCCAGCCTCAACAACAACTGCTCCTGGAAAGATGTCTCCAGAAACCAAAATCTGCGCTGCGTCCTTGGGGTAAATAATCGCTGCGCCTCTTGGCATCGATAAAACAAAGTCATTCAGTAGCGGCTTAAGCGCAAGGTATTCTACTCCGTTTTGATTAGCAACAACCGATCCATCAGGTAAGCCGATTATGTCGTCGTGCCGAAGATCACCACGGTGGGTTCCAAAAAGTCCCCCTGGGGATAGAACAATTGTGTTCATTCTCCCTTTTGGTCCAGTTAGTTGAACTTTGTCCCCTGGTTTGAAGGTTGACTGTGAACTCATACGAAGAGGCCCCTCAGGTCCTCAAGCGTTACACCAGTTAGGGTCGGCCACAAAATTCGTCCTTCGGCAGACGGGATGTCTACGATGTGTGGGATGCCAACGGCTTTTGTTCCAGCCGCTTCAGCTGCTGTGATACCGGTAAGGGAATCCTCAAATGCTACGCAGTTTGCTGGGTCAACACCGAGCATCTTGGCTGCCAGCAGATAAGAATCGGGATTCGGTTTTCCGTTCACTACATCGTCGCCACCGACCACAACATCGAACGCATCGAAACCGATTTGATCAACAACTTTTTGTGCCATGCGATGCATGGAACCGGTGACAAGAGCCGTCTTGATTTGGTTGTCCCGCAACAGCTTCAGCAATTCTCTGGCACCAGGACGCCAAGGAACTGAAGCCTCGAGCTGGGATAGCACCCCGTCAGTTATCTGGTCAATAATCTGCTGTGGCTCCAGGTTGGAACCCACTCTTTCCTTTAGCAGCTTGGAAGATTCATACAGGGACATGCCTATTACACCCAAACCATCGTCGTGTCCCCAACTGCTGTCGTGGGCTGCAGCAAAGGCGCTCTCGCTTGCGAGCCAGTAGGGCTCTGAGTCGATAAGGGTTCCGTCCATATCCCAGAGCACGGCAGCTGGCAGGTTCAAGTTTTTCATGATGCTTGAATTCTAGCCTCGCGATTTAGCCTTACAGTTAAACAAGCAAGGGTTCCTAAGAGGGGTAGATTCAGCAGATTGACAACTGTAGATAGCGTTTTCCAAGGTCGGGTACTGATATGTGCCTTCGAGGGTTGGAACGACGCAGCCGAATCAGCAAGCGCGGCAGCAAACATTGTTAGCGAATCGCTTTCCTGCGAAGTAGCAGCCGAAGTTGACCCAGAGGACTACTACGACTTTCAATTCACTAGGCCAACAGTTGCCCTATCCGATGACGGGCATCGTGAACTAACCTGGCCAACCACAAGCCTGCTTATCTCGACCGATTCAGACCCAAACCTTTCTAGGTTCAGCGTCCTAGTCGGCACCGAGCCTGCCAGAAGGTGGAAATCGTTTGTTGCGGAGATAATCGAGATGATCGAAGACCGCGAAATCGAAACGGTAATTTTCCTCGGTGGGATGCTCGCCGATACCCCTCACACTAGACCGATTGCGGTTACCGCAACTAGCCAAAACATTGAAATGCGCAAGATTGCTGGCGTTGAGAAAAGTAGCTACGAAGGTCCAGTTGGAATTGTTTCAACTCTTGGAATAGCGCTCGAAGAAGCTGGCATTGCAACTATCGCGTTGTGGGCCGCGGTACCGCACTACGTTCACACCTCGCCTTCACCGAAAGCAACCCTCGCCTTAGTTGCAGAGCTCGAAAGATTGCTTGGGGTGAGCTTTAGCCATGGTGATTTAGCTGATCAGGCATTTGCTTGGGAACGAGGCATCGACGAGATTGCAGAGAACGACGAAGAGATGGCTGGATACATCGAACAGCTTGAGGCTAGCCGCGACGAAGTGGATTCCGAGGCGGCCTCAGGCGAAGCAATCGCTAGAGAGCTTGAAAAATTCTTGGAGTCAGAGCAGCGACCACCGGAAGCTTAGGCAACTATCGAACCGCTGGTTAGCATCCACAGCAGCCAAAACCCAACAACCACTCGCCAGATAACAAAAGGCAAGAACGAACCAAACTCTAGATATTTCAGCAGGTAGTGAATCACTGCTAACCCGACAATTCCTGAAACCAGTGTCGCAACGATTGTCGCCATCAGCATCTCTTGATTAAGGTCGCCAAAAGTACTCACGAAAAGGAAGAGTCCAGATGCTAAAACTGCAGGGATTGCAAGCAAGAAACTGTATCTCGCTGCGGCGTGACGGGTGTAACCAAGAAGAAGTCCAACCGTTATCGTTCCACCTGATCTTGATACCCCAGGCACAAGAGCCATGGCTTGCCCCAATCCGAACAGCACGCCGTGCTTGTAGCTCAACTCTGAAATCGACTTTTGCTTTTTGCCAACCAAGTCCGCGACTCCAAGGATGATTCCAAAACCAATCAAAGTAAATGCGATTACCCAGAGACTCCGTACATCGTTTTCTATAAAATCTCTAAATGCCAGGCCAAGCACCACAACTGGACTTGTTCCGATAATGATCAGCCAGCCGAGCTTGGTGTCAGCATTCATCTTGGAGGATGGCTTTACGGCCCAGCCAAGCCAGGCAATAGAAATTTTCTTGATGTCTTTAGCGAAGTAAGCAACAACTGCAATTTCAGTGCCAAGTTGAATGGTGGCAATAAATGCGGTTAGTTGAGGCCTGGTTAGCTCTGATTGCCCCATGAGTTGCTGAGCTATCTGTACATGTGCCGAAGATGAAATCGGCAGAAACTCAGTTAGACCTTGCACCAAGCCAAGCAGAAGGGCTTCAATAAAACTCAATTATCTTCGTCTGCTATCGCAATCGGCAGATACTCGCCATATTCCTCGGACAAAGCTTCGTCGTAGTTGGCGAACGCGTCCTCAAGTTGGTCATATGCTCGTTCAACGCTTGAATCCCCTGCTCCACGTTGAGACGCAACGGCTTCGAAGTGTTTCTCAAGCGCCGCTATGAACTGTGTGAGTGCTGCGCGTGGATCAGTAGCCATAACCCAAAACTACCTGCAATCAACCTCGATTCCAAGTACCCGAATCCTGAGCTAGCGCTCCGTGATACCATCGCATCTGATAAGTCCGGGTGGCGGAATGGTAGACGCGCTAGCTTGAGGTGTTAGTCCTCGCAAGGGGGTGGGGGTTCGAGTCCCCCCTCGGACACTGTCGTTTGTGGCAGTCGAAAGTAATCTTTAGGAGTTTTGAGGACCTTTGACCAACACTCACATCGGCCTCTTTCGCCACGGGCAAACCGACTGGAACATAAACTTCCTTCTTCAAGGTGTCACGGACATTCCCATGAACGAAACCGGAATCCAACAGGTTATGAACGCCGCAAAGGCAATCAATAGGAATGATTGGGACCTCATCCTTACCTCTCCCCTAGGGCGCGCGAGGGAAACCGCAAGAATCATCAGTGAACAGGTTGGTTTCGATGAAATCCAAGAGCTGGACTTACTCATCGAAAGATCTTTTGGTGAGGCCGAGGGGTTGGCCTACGACCAATGGAAAGCAAAGTTTTCAGATCTTGATGAGATTCCAGGCGGTGAGTCGAGAACGCAGCTTGTTGACCGCTCAAGGCTATTGCTTGAAACAATATCCGGCTCAAATCCCGGAAAGCGGGTCCTCGCAATTTCACACGGGGCCTTGATTCGAACAGTTCTTGCAGTGTCAAGTCAAGACACGTTGCCACGTGAAGGAGAACGGCTTGGAAACGCATCGCTAAACATTGTTTCCCACATCGAAAGCTCCTGGGCCGTCACAAAGTATGACCTAGACCCCCTTACTCCCTAAGTTGATTCACTGCCTTCAGTAACTCAGTAGCAGATTGATCCCAATTGAAATCAGCGGAACGACTCAATGAGGCTTTGCTAGCTTGGCGCCAGCTTTCAATTGGTTCAATGGCTCTGACCGCAGACAAAAAAGCCGTCGCAGAATCTGGTTCAAAGAACGCTCCTGCGTCGGCCGCAACCTCACGGAAGATCTGGATGTCCGACACAATCACCGGAACCGCTCGCGACATCGCTTCAATAACAGGGATACCGAAACCTTCGTCCTTCGATGCAGTCACGAGGGCGAAGCTTTCATCTAGCAACTTCTGATAGTCAGCTTCTGAAGTGCCATCTAGGAATCTAATCCTCGATAGTGTCTCCTGAGAAAGACCCTGAATAAGCTCATGTCTGCGCCTATCCGTGATGCGACTGCATAGGGTGAGCGTGTAATCAGGAAGTTCACCAAGCGCCTGAATAAGCAGTTCTACGTTCTTGTAGGGCATGAAGCTACCCATGTAGACCAAGTTGCGACCTAATGGCTCCGACTTTGATGATTGGACCCGTTCCATGCTTGACGCATTATGAACAACGTGCACTGTGTTTCTTGTCAGGAAGTGCTGGCTCATCATCGCTTTCGTTGTTTCCGATATGGTGACCACTGCGTCGGCCCGATTCAGTAGAAACCTGACGGGAAAGTAGCTCAAGTGGAAAAGTCGCCACACGAGCCTGATAGGCCACGACAGAAAACCAGGTGGCTTTCGATGCTTGTAGTAGATGAGGTCATGCAGTGTAAGAAGCAGTATGTACCGCTTGCCTATAGACCCCATGGTTTGCATAGGCGAGAACACTACGCTTGCACCAGCTTTATTCAGAAGCCTCGGTAACAGCAGCTCAGCAATTGGATTCTTTGGGTCATTAACTTTTAGATAGCTAGTTGATTGCGGAAGCCTTTCAAGCTGGGCGATGTCGCTTATCAGAGCGGTAACTTTGGTTTGCTTGGCAGCCGCGGCAAATAGTTCGCTGGAGAACCTAGAAATCCCGTCGTGGTGGTCGACGCGGATAAACCGGCAGTCAAAGAAAAAGGTCATTTAAAGTTCTCAATAAAAGATGAGATGTGAGTGGCAGCTTGTGCTGGAGCTTCGTAGTGAACTAGATGTCCAACCCCTTGAATTTCAACCAGATTAGCGTTTGGATACTTACTCACAACCCTACGTTGGATGTCGATGTCAGTAATGTCATCTAAAGTCGCTGCAACAATAAGCACCGAGCTCTGAATTGACGGGGCCATGATCGACAAGTCGCTTGAGATAGATGCGTCGTAGCCTTCGCTTGCAACTGCAACGGAGGCAAAATCGCTAAAGTTTGCAAGGTGCTGCTTGTGAATCCAGCTTCTTAACTTTCTATCTTTAGTTTTTGCCATTACTGAACTCATGACCATCACAGCTATCGGGCTACGTAGAAGCCAAGAGCCAACACTCTCAGGCAGCGAAGTACTGAGGTGATAAAACCATGAGGTAATCCGAGTGAGAAACCCCCGTGGTCCAGACAGCGCTGGTGCTGAAACCGGATTAATCAACACGATGCCTTTGCATCTGTTTTTGGTTGCGTATGTGCCAACAACCAACGTCCCGAAGCTGTGCCCAACTAGATAAGCACCTCCTGAAAGACCAAGATTTTCAAGAAAAGCATTTAGCCATGTGGAGTAGGTTTCGAGGTCATGTCTTGTTGTAAATTGCTGCGACTCCCCAAAGCCTGGAAGGTCAGGAATAATCACGCGATTGCTTCCCAGTCCCCCAGCGATTGCTTCCAACCCGCGATGATTTCCTCGGTAGCCATGGATCATCACAATTGTTTCACTCGCGCTATCCGATGCCGGGTACTCGTAGTAAACGCACTCTATGCCGTCCAGCTCTATTGATTTCCTGACGCCAAGAGTGCGTGCTTTGGTTGTGAGATCTGCGGAGAGCATAGAACAAGTCTAATGAGGCTCGATAAACAGCTTCGGGTTATCCCTCCCAATCCCGCCATCCACCCTTATTCTTCTAATGTGAATGAACAGTTGAGCTTTGATCTCGGTGACAAACTTCCATGGGCCAAGAATCTGGCAGTTTTTGATTTGGAGACAACCGGTCTTGACTTACGTGAAGCTCGCATTGTTACAGCGTGTGCGGTTGAAATTGACGACCAGGGTCAGGTCGTTGGTCCAAACATCGAATGGCTTGCAGATCCCGGGATAGAAATTCCAATCGCGGCTTCCAACGTTCACGGTGTGACCACCGAGAAAGCCAGAGCAGAGGGCCGGAAGAGCTCTGAGGTAGTGTCCGAGATTATTGAAACATTGCGTGGATTCTTCAATAGAGGAATTCCAGTTGTTGCTTACAACGCCCCCTACGACTTCACTATTTTGCATTACGAGGCTTTGCGTCACGGACTAGAGCCGCTATCAAACCCGCAACCGATTATTGACCCGATGGTCCTAGACAAGTTTGTGGACCAGTACCGACACGGGAAAAGAACATTGCAGATTGCTGCCTCTATTTACGGAGTTAAGCTCTCTGATGCTCACAACGCAACGGCGGATGCAATCGCAGCGGGACGAGTCGCCCAGGCTATTGCATTGAAGTATCCAATGAAGCTTCCAGGGGATGCCATAGAGCTACACAACGCTCAAGTCAGCTGGAGCCTTGCTCAAGATGAGTCTTATGAGATTTTTAGAAAAAAGATGACGCCAGATTTTTCAGTCCAACGAGGTTGGCCACTGAAACTTTAGGTTTATGAACCGAAGTTCTTGTAGCGAGTGTTGAACTTCTCAACTCGACCAGCAGCGTCCATGATTCTTTGCTTGCCTGTGTAGAACGGGTGCGATGCAGATGAAATTTCAACATCGAAAACTGGGTATTCCTGACCATCTTCCCACTTCAAAGTCTTGGTGCTAGTCAAAGTGGAGCGTGTTAGAAAGCTTTCACCGGAGGCAAGGTCGCGAAAGATGACTGCCTGGTAGTTAGGGTGAATTTCTGACTTCATGAGAAAACTTTCTTTGGTTCAGGGATTTACTGTTGCTATGGCAACTTGACCACTATACCAGAGCAGATTCTGGATGACTAGCGGCTATTTTCCTGGCCTGAGGCGGAATCTGCCCTCTTCGTTGGTTACTTGGAGTGGGTATCCAAAAGCCTCGGACACCTTCTCGGTAGTAATCGTGGAAGAAAGCTCTCCGGCCGAGAAAACCTGCCCTTTGCTCAAAATCAATGCGTGAGTGAATCCCTTGGGGATTTCCTCTATGTGGTGAGTAACCATAACAATCGCTGGAGCTGTCGGGGCTTGGGCGTAGCTCGAAATAACTGCAATCGTGTGCTCTCTGGCTGCCATGTCCAAGCTGGCTACTGGCTCGTCAAGAAGCAGTAGTTCAGGATCGGTCATCACTGCCCTTGCGATCTGTGCCCTCTTTTTCTCGCCATCGCTTAGTGTTCCAAAAGGCCTCTCCCCATAGCCATCAAGTTGCCATTCAGCGAGGACGCGATTTGCCCGCCTCTTGTCTACGTCTTCATACATCTCGTTCCACCGGCCTGTGATTCCATAGCTGGCTGTCATCACCGAATCCAAAACAGTTTCAGAGTTTGGGATGTGCTGGGACAGAGCGTTTGAAGCGAAACCAATACGAGTTTTCAACTCGAAGACATCAATTGAACCTAGTGTTTCGCCGAGAATCTTTGCGGTTCCCGAGGTTGGCTGGATCTGGGCTGCAGCAACACGAAGCAACGTGGTTTTTCCGGCACCGTTTGGTCCGATAATCACCCAACGTTGATTTGACTCAACTTGCCAGTCTAGGTTGGTAAGAATTGAACTCCCATCACGCGAAACAGTGATGTCATTAAAATCCAAAACCCGACTCATAAGTCAAATCATAATCTATGGCGGCTCTAGCCTTTGGACTGCTCTAACATCGAGTTATGGAATCCAAGCGCAGGCACCAAAGTCAGAGATGTTGGCGATGAAACGTCTGGTTGTGCTGGATGTTGACTCGACAATGATTGAGCAAGAGGTCATTGAACTATTGGCCGCGAAGGTTGGCCTTGAGGACCAGGTAAAGCTCCTGACAGATCAAGCAATGGCGGGAGAGATTGATTTCAGACAAGCCTTAGAAATGCGTGTTGAGCTCCTTGCTGGATTAGATTCCAAAGTCTTTTCTGAGCTGCAATCGCAAATACGCGTCACAGAGGGCGTTCACGAGCTAATTGAGTCCGTTCATTCCGCGGGCGGCAAAATCGGTGCAATAAGCGGTGGCTTCTCACAGGTTCTGTCACCGCTTGCTGAAAGCCTTGGCTTAGATTGCTATTTGGCCAACAAATTGGAAATCGAAAACGGTTTGCTGACGGGCAAGATTTCTGGCGATGTTGTTGATGCAGAAATGAAGGCCAGGACACTTATTCGTTGGGCTCACGAATTTGGTATTGAGATCGCAGGCACTGTGGCTGTAGGCGACGGTGCAAACGACATTCAAATGCTTCAAGCTGCAGGGTTTGCAGTTGCGTTTCGTCCAAAAGAAGTTTTGCGGGAACACGCAGACTTCATTATTGAGGGTGATTCACTCAAGCCACTGGTTGAAAAACTGAACCTAAGCTCCAGTTGAATGCAAGCCACCGTCGACGTGGATCATCTCACCAGTGGTTGCTGGGAACCAGTCAGAAAGAAGTGCAATCACTCCCCTGGCCGCTGATTCGGTATTAGTTAGGTCCCAACCAAGTGGTGCTCGGTCAGTCCAGAGCTCTTCCATGGTCGCAAATCCAGGTATACCCTTAGCCGCTGTGGTGCGAAGAGGTCCAGCCGAAATCAAGTTGATTCGGATTCCGTCTTTCCCAAGATATCTCGCCAGGTATCGAGAAGTTGCTTCAAAGGCGGCTTTGGCAACTCCCATCCAGTCGTAAACCGGCCAAGAAACCCTTGCATCGAAAGTTAGCCCAACTATTGACGACGGGTTATTCAAAACTGGCTTGGCGGCCATAGTGATTGATTTGAGGGAGTAAGCAGAAACCTCAACAGCAGTTGAAACATCCTGCCATTGGGTCTCTAGGAAGTTTCCCCCAAGGGCAGTCTGTGGTGCAAAGGCAATTGCGTGAACTATTCCATCTAGTGAATCAAAGTGTTCCTTGACTCGACTTGATAGCTGTTCGAGGTCGGTATCGTTTGTGGCATCAAGCTCAATCACCGGAGCAGGCTTTGGAAGGCGCTCGGCTATTTTTGTCGTGATAGGAAGCATGCGACCAAAGGAGGAAAGAAGTACTTCGGCGCCCTCTTCTTGCGCAAGCCTGGCAACAGAGAATGCAATTGAGGCTTCTGTGAGAACTCCGGTAACCAGAATCTTCTTACCTTCTAGAATTCCCATGACTTGCTCTCCTTCACTCTTGTTCCTTGCGCAACTGTGTTCACCAAGTAAATCTAGTGCCCCATTCCCAAACCGCCATCAACTGGGATAACGGCTCCGGAGATATAGGCTGCGTCGTCGCTAGCAAGCCAGCAAACTGCCTTGGCCACCTCTGAAGGAGTAGCGAATCTTCCAGCTGGAATACGATCTAGATACTGTTTCTGTTGACCTTCTTCGAGTTGGGCTGTCATGTCCGTATCAATAAATCCAGGTGCAACAACGTTTGCAGTAATTCCCCGACCACCGATTTCCCTGGTTATCGACCTGGCCATGCCAACAAGGGCAGCTTTTGTTGACGAGTAATTGACTTGGCCTGGTGACCCAAGCAACCCAACAACACTTCCAATTAGGATCACACGACCGAATTTATGCTTGATCATCGATTTTGTGGCTCTCTTGACGACTCGAAAAACCCCGTTCAAGTTCACATTTACGACTTCCTCAAAGTCCTCGTCGCTCATGCGAAGCAACAAGGTATCTTTTGTGATGCCAGCGTTTGCTACCAGAACCTCAATTGGACCCAAATCCTGTTCAACCTTTGCAATAGCCTCATCCAGGCTTGACGCGTCAGTGACATCCGCCTTGATAGAAAGAGCGCCTTCGGGTCCGGTTCCAGAGCGAACAGTTACGGCCACCTTGTCCCCTTGCTCTATGAATTCCTGCGCGATTGCGTAACCAATGCCTCGGTTCCCACCCGTTATCAATACAACTCGAGGCTGGTTCATTGACTATCTCTTTCTGGAGCTTGAACGAGGTGGCAAGTTTGGACTATCTGAATTCTAGCCTTACCCTTGTAGAGAGCCCCCAAATTGGAAGAAGTCTTGGCAAAAGCGCAAAGCATCACAACAGTCAGCGAATCCCCTGACGACGAGCGTAAGTCACGCATGCTCAAATACACCTTGGCGATGACAATTCGAGTGGTTTGCATTGTTGTTGCAATGTTTGTTGAGGGCTGGCTTATGTGGCTGGCTTTCGCTGGTGCAATATTCCTTCCCTACTTCGCCGTTGTTTTGGCCAATGCACAAGGTCCTAAGCCTGGAGAGATTTCCAAGGTCACACAGGTGATCAAGCCCGTTGACGCTGCCACAAACACGGACGCATCAAAGACGCACTAAATGTCGATTTTCAACCTCGACCCCATCGCGGCAAAGTGCTCTCGGGCTGGCTGCACGGCGACTGCAACCACCACCCTTGTCTGGGCAAACCCCGTTATTCACAAAAACGGAAGAACGAAGACTTGGCTGTCTTGCCAAGAACATCTTGACTACTTGAGAAGTTTCTTGACCGATCGATCCTTCTTGCTTGAAGAGAAGGTCTTCTCATGAAGCCAGTGGTCAAGCCCTGGATTAGGTGGACAGGATGGTTTCTTGTCGCCACCATCTTTGCACTCGCGTGTATTGCCCTCGCTAGTTGGCAATTTGATAGGAGATCCGAGGCCGTATCAAAAATTGAACGTGTGGCGGCAAACTACGATCAAACCCCCGTGGGGGCACAAGAGATCCTTGGTGCTGCTGAATCAGAGGTTCTGCCCTTCGAATGGCGTCAAGTAGAAATTGTCGGGAACTATTTGACAAGCGAAACTCTCCTGGTTCGTAACCGCGCAGTCGCTGGCCAGCCTGGCTTTGTCCAATTAGTGCCATTCAAACTAGCCAGCGGCCAAACAGTGATTATTGAACGAGGTTGGATAGCGGCAGATTCTGACCTTAACCCCTCCAGCTTGTTTACCCCAAGCGAAGGCGACAAATCCATCATCGCGAGGGTGCGTATCGGTGAACCTATTCCAAATAGAGACTCTCCAGCAGGTCAGCTCACTAGCATCAATCTTCCTGAAATCCAGGCAATGCTTGAAGAGAGTATTGAAAAGAATTTCTATCTTCGTTTAGTATCCGAAACTCCGTCAGAAGCTGGATATCCTCAGCCACTTAGCAGACCAGTGCTCGATGAAGGAAACCATCTGAGCTATGCGGTCCAGTGGATTATTTTTGCGCTCATGGGGTTCTTTGCTCTGTTTTGGGCGATTCGTCAGGAATCGGAGTACCGAAAAATGGAATCCGACCCGAACTATATTCCGCGTTCTGCTAGACGCAAGGCAAACCTCGACTCTAGCGTTGAGGATGAAATACTGGATCGCACCAGTTAGCTAAGTGAAATCAAGTCAGCGTATTGATCTGACCAGTGATCTTCTGTTCCATCGGGCATGATCAGAACCCGCTCAGGATTTAGGGCTACAACTGCACCTTCATCGTGGGAAACCAAGACAACAGCCCCGGTAAAACTCGCAAGAGCGTTAAGTATCTCTTTACGGCTTGCAGGATCGAGGTTGTTCGTAGGCTCATCAAGCAGCAGGACATTAGCCGAGGAAACAACCAAGGAAGCTAGCGCCAGCCTTGTTTTCTCGCCACCACTTAGAACACCCGCCTTCTTTGCCACATCATCTCCCGTGAATAGGAATGAGCCAAGAACCTTCCTCGCTTCAACGTCGCCTAGATGGGGTGCAGAAGATTGCATGTTCTCCAGTACAGACCTGTTCACGTCAAGCGTCTCGTGCTCTTGTGCGTAGTAACCAATCTTTAGTCCATGCCCTGCTTCAATAACTCCAGTGTCCGCCTTGTCAACTCCAGCAAGGATGCGCAGCAGAGTTGTTTTACCTGCTCCGTTCAGACCGATTATGACAACCTTTGATCCCCTATCGATTGCTAGATCAACTGCGGCGAAGATTTCCAATGAGCCGTAACTTTTGGAAAGGCCGTGTGCCATTAGAGGTGTCTTGCCACAGGGCGCAGGATCTGGGAACCGAATTTTGGCAACCCTATCCACTTGACCTACGTCTTCGAGTTCACTGAGAAGTCTTTGTGCACGTCTTTGCATTTGTTGAGCGGCAACCGCTTTGGTTGCTTTTGCGCCAAACTTTGCAGCTTGCAAACTAAGCGAAGCTGCCTTCTTCTCGGCATTGGCTCTTTCACGCTTGCGCCGCTCTTCGTCCGCCTCGCGCTGTTTTTGATACGCTCGCCAGCCCATGTTGTAAACATCAATCTTCTGTCTGTTGGCATCCAAGTAAAAAACTCGGTTCACGGTTGTTTCAACCAAATCAACGTCGTGGCTTATGACTATTAGCCCGCCCTGATAAGCCTTCAGGAAATCCCGCAGCCAAACAACCGAATCTGCATCAAGGTGGTTTGTTGGTTCGTCCAAGAGCATGGTCTGCGCGTCGGAAAACAAAATTCGAGCAAGCTCAATTCGACGGCGCTGTCCACCAGAAAGAGTCTTGAGTGCTTGAGAAAGAATTCTCTCCTCGATACCAAGGTTGCTGGCAATAGCAGCGGCAGCCGCCTCCGCTGCATAGCCTCCGGCTGCCTGAAAACGCTCTTCTGCTTTGGTGTATTTGATCATGGCCTTTTCAGACTCAGTACCCGTTGTAGCCGCCATGACATCGGTTGCGTCCGTCATTTGCCTGAGAAGCGTTCCAAGCCCTCGAGCGTTGAGAATCCGGTCCCTTGCCGACTCTTCTGGGTCACCCGAGCGCGGATCTTGGGGCAGGTAACCAATTTCACCCTGGCGTTCAATTTGGCCACCAGTTGGCTGACCATCCCCAGCCAGAATCTTTGTGAGGGTGGTTTTGCCGGCTCCGTTACGGCCAACAAGCCCAATCTTGTCCCCTGCTGCGACCCGAAAGGTGACTTCACTCATTAGTGTTCGAGCACCGATGGTGATCTCTAGGTCTTTGACGCTAAGCAATCAATAAACCTTTCGTATAGCCACAAAAGCATTAGTCTACAATCGTCAGTACACACCAAGGGTAGAATCGAGAATCCCATGACCATGCAAGTTACAAGCCGAATCGCACTAATCGACCGGGTTGTTCCACGCTCACTCGTAAATGACGTTGCACTTATTCTCTCTGGAGCGGTTTTGACTGCCTACGCGGCACAGCTTGTCATCCCAATGTGGCCAGTTCCAATCACAGCTCAGACGTTTGCCGTTTTGCTCGTTGGATCCGTTCTTGGTGCAACCAGGGGTGCAATTTCCCTTCTCGCATATTTTTCTATGGGTGCAGCCGGATTGCCAGTGTTTTCTGCCGCCACAAGCCTTAGCTTCGGACCAACATTTGGATACTTGATTGGATTTGTTGCCGCAGCAGCAGTTCTTGGTTGGCTTTCCGAAAGAGGTTGGCACAAGAGCATTGCCGGAGTTCTTGGAAGCTTCGCAATTGCAAATGCTGTTATCTACCTGTTTGGATTACCGTGGCTCGCACTCGTGCTCGGAAACCTCGGGGCAGCAAACGATTTTGTCTCGGTGGCGACCGCAGGACTGGTGCCGTTTATCGTTGGTGATGTTATCAAGATGGCTCTAGCAGCCGCACTTCTGCCACTTGCTTGGAAGTTCTTGGGCAAGAACTCCTAGATTGAGAAACCGATGGCGCGCATTTGCTCGCGACCGTCGTCAGTAATCTTTTCTGGACCCCATGGTGGCATCCATACCCAGTTAATTCTGAAAGCCTCAACAACACCATCTAGTGCTTCGGCTGTTTGCTCCTCAAGAACATCAGTTAGCGGGCAACCTGCTGAAGTAAGTGTCATGTTGATGAGAAGCGAATCGTCCTCATCGGCCATCTCAAGACCATAAATTAGACCAAGGTCAACTATGTTGACTCCGATCTCTGGGTCAATTACTTCTTTAAGCGCCTCTTCAACCTTGTCGTAGAGACTTGCTTCGAGCTCTCTTGGCATACTAGGCCTTCACGTACCTGTCGTAGCCTTCAGCTTCTAGTCTCTCGGCAAGTTCTGCGCCGCCTTGCTCTGCGATTTGACCAGCAACAAAAACATGGACAAAGTCAGGCTTGATGTACTTAAGGATTCTCGTGTAGTGAGTGATCAGAAGAACCCCGATGTCATTGGAATCCTTGATTCGATTAACTCCTTCAGCGACAACTCGAAGTGCGTCTACGTCTAGTCCGGAATCAGTCTCATCCAGAACTGCGAACTTGGGCTTCAGAAGCTCCATCTGCAGAATTTCGTGACGCTTCTTTTCCCCACCGGAGAAACCTTCGTTGACGTTTCGCTCTGTGAAAGCAGAATCCATCTTCAAGTTATCCATTGCCTCGCGAACATCCTGAATCCAAGTGCGAAGTGCTGGAGCCTTACCGTCAACTGCGGTCTTGGCAGTTCTAAGGAAGTTAGAAACGCTAACACCTGGAATTTCAACTGGATACTGCATTGCGAGGAAGAGACCTGCTCGTGCTCGTTCATCCACAGACATTTCAAGAACGTTCTCTCCGTCTAGAAGAATTTCTCCCTCGGTAACCGAATACTTTGGGTGTCCGGCAATCGAGTAAGCCAGTGTTGATTTACCAGAGCCGTTTGGGCCCATGACTGCGTGAGTTTCCCCGCTGTTTATAGTGAGGTCGACTCCCCTAAGAATCTCTTTGGTTCCCTGATCGGTATCAACCGATACGTGTAGGTTCTTGATCTCTAGCTTTGCCATTTTCTACTCACTGTCCTTGTCGATTTCAATAAAAACTTCACCGTTTTCAACGATTACTTCATATGTCGCCACTGGCTCGTAGGCCGGAAGAGAAAGTGGCATTCCTGTTTCAAGTGAGAACTTAGCTCCGTGCGCCCAACACTCGATTGTTTCGTTGTCAACGAATCCCTCACTTAGAGAAATCTCCCCGTGGGAACACTTATCGCCTAGGGCCTTGAACTTTCCGTCCTTGGTGTGAACAAGAGCTATCGCTTCTTCACCAATCTTTACTCGAAGTGCTTTTCCTGGCTTGATGTCCTCGACATTGCAGATTCTGATTGCCATTAGTTTGAAGCCCCCTCGAGCTCATCTTCGATTGCAGTTGCAAGCCTGTCTTCCAACTCTGTGATTCCAATTTGTTGCACAATTTCCATCAAGAATCCTCGAACAACAAGCCGTCTAGCCTCAAGTTCATCAATTCCACGAGCTTGCAGGTAGAAAAGCTGTTCGTCGTCGAATCTTCCGCTCGCGCTAGCGTGGCCAGCGCCCTGAATCTGACCCGTTTCGATTTCGAGGTTAGGAACAGAGTCCGCTCTTGCGCCATCAGTTAACAGTAAGTTTCGGTTGAGCTCATAGGTGTCTGTACCCTCGGCTGCTGCACGAATAAGCACGTCGCCCACCCAAACTGTGTGAGCCTTTTGCCCCTGAAGCGCACCCTTGTAGGTAACGCGGGACTTACAGTTTGGCTGTGAGTGATCAACAAAGATGCGGTGCTCTAGATATTGTCCAGCGTCCGCGAAGTAGAGGCCGTAAAGTTCAACATCTCCACCAGGAGCGTCAAAGTAAGCCGAAGGGGTTACTCGAACTACTGATCCGCCTAGAGAAACCACGATGTGCTTGAACTTCGAGTTTCTACCTAGCTTTGAAAACTGCGCTGATGAGTGAATTGATTTGGCGTTCCATTCCTGAATTGAGACCAAGGTCAAGGTTGCTTCATCTTCGACAACTACCTCGATGTTTTCTGAAAGTACGGCATCGCCAGTGTGCTGAAGCACTACGGTCGAGCTAGAACCCTTTGCGGCGTGAACAACAACATGGAGTGCGGCTGGATCTGAAACAAGAGAGTTGATTTCAATCGAGGCTGGCTCAGACGGGGCGGCGTTCGCAGGAACAGAAATCAAGTACGCAGCCTTAGCCGCCTCCCAGCCAGCTGCTGAAACACGGTCCTCAGGTGTGCCAGCTGCTCCGAAAAGTGCGTGGTTCGATTCAATCCAAGAAGTCTCGACACCTTCGGGTGTCGTTGCAGTAATGTCTCCGGAAAACTCGTCTAGACCTGGCTTGTCTAATCCGCCAAGCTCATCTGATCCGATGTAACGCCACTGCTCTTCACGTGTTGATATCTCTGCGAAGTCAGAAAGGTTGGTTGATTTAACTCTTTCCGAACGAGTCTGAATTGGAACCCCGAAGCCATGCGAATGCTCTGACAGTCCATGCTGAACTGTCTCAGAAGTGCCTGCCACTATCCGACAGCCCCTTCCATCTGCATCTCAATCAATTTGTTTAGCTCTAGTGCGTACTCCATCGGTAGCTCTTTCGCAATTGGCTCGATGAAGCCGCGAACAATCATCGCCATCGCTTCATCTTCTGCCATACCGCGTGACTGTAGGTAGAAAAGCTGCTCTTCGCTGACTCTTGAAACTGTTGCCTCGTGACCCATGGACACATCGTCTTCACGAACATCCACTGTTGGGTAGGTGTCGCTTCTGGAGATTGTGTCAACTAGAAGTGCATCACAACGCACAGTATTGGCACTGTGATGTGCTCCTGGGTTAACGCGAATCTCTCCACGATAGGAAGTTCTTCCACCGCCGCGAGCAATCGACTTTGAGACAATCGAAGAAGAAGTGTGTGGCGCTAGATGAATCATCTTGGCTCCAGCGTCTTGGTGTTGACCTTCTCCAGCGAACGCGACAGACAGGGTCTCTCCCCTGGCGTACTCCCCAGCAAGAATTACCGATGGGTACTTCATGGTTACCTTAGATCCGATGTTGCCATCAATCCACTCCATGGTGGCACCCTCGTGTGCGATTGCTCGCTTGGTCACGAGGTTGTAAACGTTGTTAGACCAGTTCTGAATCGTGGTGTAACGAACACGAGCACCTTTTTTAACGATGATCTCAACAACAGCTGAATGCAATGAGTCGGACTTGTAGATAGGAGCAGTACAACCTTCGATGTAGTGCACGTATGAGTCCTCATCGGCAATAATCAGGGTTCTTTCGAACTGTCCCATGTTCTCGGTGTTGATGCGGAAGTATGCCTGCAGTGGAATCTCTACGTGGACTCCCTTTGGAACATAAACGAACGAACCGCCAGACCAAACCGATGTGTTCAGCGCTGCAAACTTGTTATCGCCTGCTGGGATAACCGTTCCAAAGTATTCCTTGAAAATCTCTGGGTGCTCACGAAGTGCGGTGTCGGTGTCCAAAAACAACACACCCTGTTTCTCAAGCTCCTCGTTGATTTGGTGGTAAACAACTTCAGATTCATACTGGGCTGCAACTCCTGCAACCAATCTTTGGCGTTCTGCTTCAGGAATTCCTAGCTTCTCGTAAGTTGCCTTGATCTCCTCTGGAAGGTCTTCCCAGCTCTGCGCCTGCTTCTCTGTGGATCTAACGAAGTACTTAATGTTGTCAAAATCAATTCCTGAAAGGTCCGACCCCCAAGCCGGCATTGGCTTTTTCAGGAAGTACTGGTAACCCTTGAGTCGCATCTCTAGCATCCATTCAGGCTCGTTCTTGAGCCCAGAAATGTCCTTGACCACTTGCTCGCTGATACCGCGTTTAGCGAAGGCTCCTGCGTCGTTACCATCAGACCAGCCGTATTCGTAGTTGCCGAGGCTATCTAGCTCGGGGCGGTCAATGATGATGTCTGACATTTCTCTCCTAATTGGTTATCTCTAGGTCTAACCCACGCCCCTGAGAGGGCATTCCCGCACAAAAGTATGTGCGAAACTGGAATTGCTTCAAGTTTACCAACATTGCCCAGATATGCATCAGCGGACAGGATATCAAAGGTTGATTCAGCCCTTTAGAACTATCTTCGCCCCAGCTAGGCTCAAGGCCTACGCATGGGCATCCCTTGCTAGCCAAATTCTGATTGTGGTAACCGGTGGTCTGGTCAGGCTAACTGGTTCCGGTCTTGGTTGCCCAACTTGGCCCAAATGCACCGACGATTCTTTCGTTTCAGTTCCTGAGATGGGTATTCACGGTCTAATCGAGTTTGGGAACAGACTACTGACCTTCGTTTTGGTCATCATTGCGGCCCTGACTTTCGTTGTAATCAGACGGACTGCCAAGAAACTTCGCTATGGGCTTACTTGGCCAGCTGTTCTTCTTATTCTTGGAATCATTGCTCAGGCACTCCTTGGGGGCGTCACCGTCCTTACCGGTCTCAACTCATGGGTCGTTGGAGCACATTTCCTTGTTTCAGGGGTTTTGATAAGCATTGCGTCAATTTTGGTGTGGAGGGTTTACTCTCCTAAACACGAACCGATTAGCTATCAAGCTGTATTAATGGCCTGGCCCATCTTCTTGGTTGGCTGGGTAACTGTAATCGTGGGTGTTGTTGTAACAGGAGCAGGTCCTCATGCCGGGGACGCAAATACTCCGAGAAATGGCCTAGATCTAGAAACCTGGCAGCACTATCACTCTTGGCCTGCTTACTTAATGACAGCCATGGTGCTAGTCGCGCTAGTTCTAGTTTGGAGAAGTATGCAGTCCAGCAAGTGGAAGAATCCTGCATTCAAATCGCTGGGCATCCTCTTGATTGTTTCTATTCTTCAAGGTGCCCTTGGAATCGTGCAGGCAAACATGGGCGTCCCCGCACTTCTTGCAGGCGTTCATATGCTTGGAGCTTCTTTGATAATTTCACTTCTGACGTTTCAACTACTTGCCCTTAGATCCAAGTTTCAAAGGCCAACATCCATCTAATGAGCAGGATCTTCTGGTTTCGCAGGGACCTCAGGCTGCAAGATAACCAAGCGCTGACTTCGTGTGCACTTGCGGCGATAGCTGATGGTGACAGCTCAGTCGTTGCAAGCTACGTCTATCAGAAGAGCTCCTATGAAAAACTAAGCGGGATAAGGCAACATTCACTAACCGCTTCCCTTGAGGCACTAAGCCTTTCTATGGATAGCAATCTGAACGTTGTGGAGGGTTCCCCTGCTGAGGCGCTCGCAAAACTAGCCTCAGAACACGGCACGAACTTCGTGCATGCAACCAAGAGCTTTGATCCTGTTGGAATAAAAGAGGAACAAGAGGTCGCCAAAGCATTGCACGCAGATGGAAAGACATTGGTCTTGGAGGGATCAAACTACGCGGTTGAGCCAGGCGCTGTCGTGAAACCAACCGATGGAACACCGTATCGGGTGTACACACCCTTCTATAAGGCTTGGTTCGATATCGGTTGGCCAGAACCATACAAATTGCCCATGGGTTTCAGTTGGGCAAAAGTCTCAAGCTCTGATTTTCCAGCCCCCACTAAAGCAGCACAATTCAAGGTTCGGGCTGGAGAAGCTTTTGCTCTAGCTACTTTTGAACGCTTCAAGGAGCGAGCACTGTTCGATTATTCCGACAACAGAAACCGCGCTGATCTATCCGGAACATCAAAACTCTCGCACGCATTAGCCCATGGCGAGATTCATCCAAGGACTTTACTCGCGGACCTTCGTGACACACCTGGTCACAATGTCTTTCGGAAAGAAATCGCTTGGCGCGAGTTCTACGCTGATGTACTGTTCCGTAATCCACGCACTGTTTCCGATTACTACACTCCAAGATTTGCAAACATGAGATACGACTCTGGGCCAGAAGCCGACAAGAAGCTTGAGCGCTGGAAGTTGGGTACAACTGGATTCCCGATGGTTGATGCGGGAATGAGGCAGCTAGCTTCAGAGGGCTGGATGCACAACAGAGTCCGCATGATAGTTGCGAGCTTCTTGGTAAAAGACCTGCATCTTGAATGGCAGCTTGGCGCGGAATGGTTTGAGTACTGCCTTTCTGATTTTGATCCGGCTTCAAATTCTCATGGTTGGCAGTGGACTGCAGGCTGCGGCACCGACGCCTCCCCGTACTATCGAGTCTTTAATCCAATTCTTCAGGGATACAAGTTTGATCCTGAAGGAAACTACGTTCGTAAGTACATTCCAGAGCTAGTGCACCTCCAAGGTTCCGAAGTGCACGAGCCATGGTTACTAGTTGATGGGTTACTAAATGGCTACCCAGAACCGATGCTGGATCACTCAGCTGAGCGTGACGAATCGCTTCGAAGGTTAGAAGAGATTAAAGAAAAATAGCGGATCGAGAGCAATCGCTACAAACAGAAGCGTCAAGTAAGTTATTGAGCCATGGAAGAGCCTCATCGGGTTCTTGATCTCTCCCTTGCTTGCCTCACCGTTTAGTCGATGAGATTCCACCAGGAACAGCAGGCCCGCAATTATTGCAGTTGCTGTGTAAATGATTCCCATCTGACCTATTGGAATCAATAGAAGTGTTGAGGCAATAAGCGCCCAGGCATACAAAACAATCTGAACACCAACGGTTTTGTTGTTGCGGACAACAGGAAGCATCGGAACCCCGGCAGCGTTGTACTCGGTTTTGTATCGCAAAGACAGAGGCCAGTAATGAGGAGGTGTCCACAAAAACACAATCAGAAACAGCACCCAGGCTGTTGCATTGAGTTCGCCCGTTACCGCTGCCCAACCAATTAGGACCGGCATGGCTCCGGCGGCTCCTCCCCAAACGATGTTTTGCGGAGTGCGCCTTTTCAGTAACAGCGTGTAAACGAAGACGTAAAACAAGATCGCCGCCAGAGACAGCAACGCAGCCAGAAGGTTTACTAAGAGCCCAAGCCATACAACTGAAAGCACTCCTAGGGCCCAGGCAAATACATAGGCCTCTTTAGCCGACAGCTCTCCGGTTACAAGGGGTCTCGATTTGGTGCGACCCATGATTTTGTCGATGTCGCGATCAATGTAGCAATTGAAAGAGTTGGCGCTTCCAGCACTGAGAGCTCCACCAAATACGGTTGCGAGCACGAGCCAAGGATCCGGAACACCTCGCTGAGCGAGGATCATCGTGGGAACGGTGGCAATCAGAAGTAGCTCGATAACCCTTGGCTTTGTAAGTGCGAAATATGCCTTGGCTTTACGCCAAAAACCAAGCCCAGTAGGCGGTTTGTCTAATGTTTGAGAGCTCATGGTGTGTCTTAAGTCTAAGCGACCAATATCAGCCATCAGGCAACCATGACCCAATAGGGGTTGTGTGTAAGGTTATTTTGTAGCCTCCATCAATCTAGAATCCTTCGAATTCGAGCGGTTGTTGGTCAATTCGCGAAATTCTGGTTTTCAGAGAGAACAGGTCGGTATGAGCAATCTTGAATGGTCTGAACTAGACCAAGCCGCGGTTGACACCGCCCGAGTGCTTGCGGCAGACGCCGTCGAGAAGGTTGGTAACGGTCACCCTGGAACTGCAATCTCACTTGCCCCTATTGCCCACCTCTTGTTTCAGAAGGTTCTCAGGCACGATCCAGAGAATCCTGAATGGATTGGAAGAGACCGCTTCATTCTCAGCGTTGGCCATTCATCTCTTACTCTTTATAACCAGCTGTACCTGACTGGCTATGGCTTGGAGCTTGAGGACCTAAAGGCCCTTAGGACCTGGGATTCTCTTACCCCTGGCCATCCAGAGTATGGACACACCAAGGGTGTTGAGATAACCACTGGTCCTCTTGGACAGGGTCTTGCATCAGCTGTCGGATTTGCATACGCGGCGAGATTCGAACGTGGTCTTTTTGACCCGAACGCACCTGAGGGCACCAGCCCGTTTGATCACTTCATTTATTGCATCGCTGGAGACGGCGATATGCAAGAAGGTGTCACTTCGGAGGCTTCTTCGCTTGCCGGTCACCAAAAGCTTGGGAACCTTGTGGTGTTGTATGACTCGAACCAGATCTCGATCGAAGACGACACCAAAATCGCTTTCACCGAAGATCTAGAAAAACGCTACGAAGCATACGGCTGGCACGTTCAGGTAGTGAACTGGCACAAAACAGGCAAGTATGTCGAAGACATGCAAGAGCTCTACAGTGCTATCCAGGAAGCAAAGAAAGTAACCGATAAGCCTTCCCTGATTACCGTGCGGACAATCATCGGCTGGCCATCTCCAACAAAGCAAAATACGGGCAAGGTCCATGGATCCGCTCTAGGTGCTGAAGAGCTATCGGGCTTGAAGACCGTTCTCGGCTTTGATCCGGAGAAGAGCTTTGACGTTTCAGACAAGGTCATCGACTACACCAGAAGCTTCCGCAACAGGACGGCTGAGGTCCGCGCAAAGAGGGAAAGCGACTTTAAGAACTGGAGAGCATCTAATCCCGAGAACGCAAAGCTCTTTGACCGACTTGAATCGGGGACTTTGCCAGATCTTGACTCAGCTCTACCAACTTTTGAAGCAGGCGTTGATGTTTCTACTCGAGCCTCCTCCGGCAAAGTGCTAAACGCAATTGCAGCTGTTATGCCAGAGTTATGGGGTGGATCGGCTGACCTTGCAGAATCCAACAACACAACCATTGCTGGCGCTAAATCTTTTGTGCCAAGCGCTCACTCCACGCACGAGTGGTCTGGTGACCAGTACGGCCGCGTGCTGCACTTTGGAATTCGCGAGCATGCCATGGGTTCGATTCTGAACGGAATTGCACTGCATGGAAAGACTCGCTCTTTTGGTGGAACGTTCTTGATTTTTAGTGACTACATGCGACCTGCAGTTCGCTTAGCAGCGCTAATGAAAGTGCCATCCATTTTTGTTTGGACGCACGATTCAATTGCTCTGGGAGAAGATGGCCCTACTCATCAACCGATCGAGCAACTTGCAACCCTTCGTGCGATTCCTGGCCTAGATATTGTTAGGCCTGGAGACGCCAATGAGGTGAGTTTCGCCTGGAAGAAGATTCTTTCAAGGAGACAGGGTCCAGCGGGAATAGCTTTGACCAGGCAGAACCTGCCAGTTATTGAAAGAGGCGTCAAGGACTCCACTGGTCAAGTTGTTGCTGCGGCAAACAATGTTGAGTTTGGTGGTTATGTCTTAGTTGACGCCTCCGATGGCAACCCCCAGGTTATATTGATCGCTACCGGTTCGGAAGTTCAGTTGGCCTTAGCCGCGAGGCTCGAGCTGGAAGCATCTGGGGTCGGAACCAGAGTCGTATCTATGCCCTGTGTTGAGTGGTTTGAAGAGCAATCGGAATCATACAAAGAAAGCGTGCTGCCAGGAAGTGTTCTCGCAAGGGTATCTGTTGAAGCCGGATTAGCTCTTGGATGGTCGAAGTATGTACCTCACGGCGATTCCGTCTCCATTGAGCACTACGGCGCTTCTGCCGATTACAAGACACTGTTTAGCAAGTTTGGAATTACCACAGAAGCTGTTGTCCAAAAGGCCAAGGCAGTTATTGAGAGGAACAAATGAGCTCACCACTTCACCAGCTAGATGCCGCAGGGGTGAGCATTTGGCTTGATGACCTCTCAAGAGATCGCATTAGCTCTGGATCTCTTGCGGGGCTAATCTCGTCCCGAGCTGTTTCTGGCGTGACGACAAACCCAACAATTTTTGCAGGCGCATTTGCTAATAGCGATTCATACGCAAGTCAGTTGGCCGAACTGGCCTCAAGAGGAGTAAGCGCTACAGAGGCTGTGTTTGAGGCCACCACCGAGGACGTTCGCATGGCGTGTGATGTGTTTAAGAATGTTTACGCAGAAACCGGCGGTATCGACGGACGAGTGTCAATCGAAGTCGAGCCAGGCATAGCCATGGACTCAGCCAAAACAACCGCTCAAGCTTTGGAGATATATGATGCAGTTGACCGTGAGAATGTGATGATCAAAATCCCTGCGACAATTCCGGGTCTAAAGGCAATTACCGAGGTGCTGGCGGCCGGAATCTCGGTGAACGTGACGCTCATCTTCTCTTTGCAGCGCTATGCGCTAGTCATAGCCGCTTTCAAGGAGGGAATCCGTCTGGCCAAGGCCAACGGACACGATATTTCAAAGATTCACTCAGTCGCGTCATTCTTCGTTTCGCGAGTGGATACGGAAATCAACAAGAGGCTAGAGCAGATCGGCAGTGACGAGGCATTAGCCCTTAAATCAAAAGCTGCGTTAGCTAATGCAAGGCTCGCTTATGAGCTATTCCAGAAAGAGTTCGAGCAGAGTCAATGGCTTGAGCTTGAGCAGCTCGGCGCCAACAAACAAAGACCATTGATGGCATCAACGGGTGTCAAGGATAAGACGCTTCCTGACACGTTGTATGTGACCGAACTTGTTGCACCTGATCTAGTGAACACAATGCCAGAGGCCACGATGGAGGCTGTGTTTGACCACGGAAAAGTTTCTCCAGACACGATAACCATGCATTTCGAAGATTCTCGTTCCGTACTTGCAAGTATTGAAGCCCTTGGAATCTCTTACGATGACGTGGTTTCGCTTCTCGAAAATGAAGGCGTAGAGAAGTTCATCGCTTCCTGGAACGACCTACTAGATACCGTTTCAAATGCACTGCAGGGCAAGTAATGAGTGTGAATGTAACAACGACGGATTCTGCATCTGAAGCCGTGACTTCGGCTGTTCCTGAGCTTGTAGCAGAGAAGATTACAAGTCGTATTTTTGCGAAAGACGCAACCATTTGGGGTCCCGAAGCGCAAGCTGAATCCGCAATCAGACTTGGATGGGTGGATGCTGCTTCGGAATCAGTTGAATTACTTGCAGAACTTGCAGTTCTCCGGGAGAAGCATCAATCAATAGGGCTAACCAGGATCGTTCTTTGCGGAATGGGAGGTTCCTCTCTCGCCCCTGAGGTTATCGCCGCTTCAGCTGGTGTTGAGCTGGTTGTTTTGGATTCGACTTATCCATCCCAGGTAATCTCGGCCGTTTCAGAGAAAATTGCGAACACTGTTGTTGTGGTGTCTTCCAAATCTGGATCAACCGTTGAAACAGACTCTCAGAAACGATCTTTTGAGCAAGCATTCGCAGATGCTGGAATCGAAAAAACCGAACGCATCATCATCGTCACTGACCCTGACTCCCCCATGCACAAGCAAGCCCTAATCGATGGATACCGAGTCTTTCTTGCCAATCCAAATGTCGGTGGTCGATTCTCAGCCCTAACCGCTTTTGGGGTCGTGCCCTCCGTCCTTGCGGGTGTCGACATGAAACCAATTCTTTTGGACGCAATCTCAGCAACCGAGGCCTTGAGTAAGGACAGCGTCTCTAATCCTGCTTTAGTTCTCGGCTCAGCTCTTGCCAGAACTAGCTCTGGAGCGGGGTTCAAAGACAAACTTGGAATCGTCCCAGTAAGTAATAAGATCGTGGGCTTGGGAGATTGGATGGAGCAACTGATTGCTGAATCCACTGGGAAAATCGGAAGAGGTGTCCTGCCTGTTGTTCTAGAACAAGACTCCCCCGAATTGCGCAAACAACCATCTGATCTATTGACCATTGGATTGGTTGACGATGCGAGCGATAGCTCATTCGATGTTTCAGTATCGGGATCCCTTGGAGGACAACTGCTCCTGTGGGAGGTTGCTACCGCAGTAGCTGCCAAACTTCTTGGCGTGAATCCGTTTGATCAGCCCGACGTTGAATCCGCAAAGATTGCCTCCCGTGCATTCCTTGAGAATAAGGCAGCTGAAGAAAGCTCCTTGTTTGAAGACATGGGCGTGAAGGTGTCCGCAAAAGGTCTTGAGCTTTCAAACACCTCTAGCTTGGAGGGTGCCCTCAAGGCTTTGTTGAAATCCGGGGCCCAAGACAGCTACTTCGCAGTTCATGCATACTTGCATCGAATCCGCGATGCAGAATTTAAGAATCTGCGTAAGTTGATAGCGGATGCAGCATCTAGACCAACAACTTTCGGCTGGGGACCAAGATTTCTTCACTCCACTGGTCAGTATCACAAGGGTGGCCCCTTGCAGGGCGTGTTCTTGCAGATTATCGGCGATGAAGATCAGGATCTAATGGTTCCAGGGCGCGACTTTGGTTTTCAAGAGCTTATGAATTCACAAGCAGCCGGTGACGCCAATGTTTTGGCTAAAGCTGGAAGACCTGTTCTAACTCTCCGAATCAAGGATGTTCAGAGCAGTCTTTCAGCGCTCACTAGTATTTTGAAAGCTCTTTGATGTCTACTGATTATGCTGGTAATCCACTTAGAGACCAAGATGACAATCGTCTAAACCGCATCGCAGGCCCCTCGGCTCTGGTGATTTTTGGCGTGACAGGTGATTTGTCTCGCAAAAAGCTAATGCCTGCCGTCTACGACTTGGCCAACCGCGGATTGCTGCCAGCTGGCTTCGGCCTAGTCGGCTTTGCAAGGCGAGATTGGAAAGATCAGGATTTTGAGAAAGTCGTTCATGACTCTGTTCGTGAGTATGCCAGGACACCTTGGTCAGAGGATGTCTGGGCTCAGCTAAGCAAGGGAATTAGGTTCGTTGCAGGTGACTTTGATGACAATGCCGCCTTTGACCAACTCAAGGAAACCATTAATGAACTTGACGAACAGCGAGGCACAGGAGGAAATCATGCGTTCTACCTTTCGATTCCCCCTCGCTCATTTCCTCAAGTTACCAAGCAGCTTTCGCGCTCTGGGTTGGCCACCGCAAGGGATGGATCATTTCGACGGGTTGTGATTGAAAAACCCTTCGGAAGCAATCTAACTACCGCACGCGAGCTCAACGAGGTCGTCGAGTCTGTCTTTCCACCGGATTCAGTTTTTAGAATTGACCACTATTTGGGCAAGGAAACAGTTCAGAACATCCTGGCCATGCGCTTTGCCAACCAGCTTTATGAACCTATCTGGAACAGTGATTACATTGATCACGTTCAAATCACCATGGCTGAGGACATTGGAGTTGGTGGAAGAGCTGGCTACTACGATGGCATCGGCGCCGCAAGGGATGTTATCCAAAACCACTTGCTCCAACTTCTCGCCCTGACTGCCATGGAGCAACCAGAAACTTTTGAAGCTTCAGATTTGCGTGCAGAGAAAGAGAAGGTTCTAGCGGCGGTTCGGGTGCCCTCTGATGTTGCAGCCCACACAGCACGAGGTCAGTATCTTGCTGGCTGGCAAGGCGGCGAACAGGTAGATGGATTCCTGCAAGAAGAAGGAATTGATCCCGAGTCAAAGACCGAAACTTTCGCCGCCATGAGATTGGACATCGACAATGATCGCTGGAAAGGAACACCTTTCTACCTGAGGGCTGGTAAACGTCTTGGGAGAAGGGTCACCGAGATCGCCGTTGTGCTCAAGAAGGCACCGCAGAAGCTCTTTTCTGACAGACAGACCTCATCTCTAGGGCCCAACGCGATAGTTATCAGGGTTCAGCCGGACGAGGGAGTCACTATCCGTTTTGGTTCCAAGGTCCCAGGTCCTGGCATGCAGGTCCGCGATGTCACCATGGATTTTGGCTACGGTCACTCCTTCACCGAAGATTCACCCGAGGCGTATGAGAGATTGATCCTGGATGTCCTTCTAGGCGACCCTCCGCTTTTTCCAAGACATGAAGAAGTGGAACTGTCTTGGAAAATCCTCGATCCAATCGTTGAGTTCTGGGCGGAAAACTCATCTATGGGTGAATACCTTCCTGGCTCCTGGGGCCCAAAGTCTGCCGATGAGATGATGGAAATAGATGGCAGGAGCTGGCGAAGACCATGATTGTCAATCTTCCAGAGACCACAGTTAGCAAGATTTCTAAAGAGTTAGTTGCTATTCGCGAACAAGGTGGCGCGGTTGCCCTTGGACGCGTTCTGACTCTAGTGATCGAAACAGACGAGTCCGGTTCGGAAGCGGCAATTGCCGCAGCCAACGAGGCATCGAGAGAGCACCCATCTAGAATCATCACCTTGATTTCCACGCCTAGCACTGAGCAACCGAGACTAGACGCGGAGATTCGAGTAGGTGGTGACGCGGGCGCTTCAGAGGTAATTGTCCTAAGAGCTCACGGTGAGGCGGCTACCTACCCACAGTCGTTGGTCATGGGTCTACTGCTACCTGATGCCCCAGTAGTTGCCTGGTGGCCAGGTAAGGCGCCTGCGGTGGCATCGCTGTCTCCTATTGGCAAGATTGCAACAAGAAGGATCACTGATGCGGCAGGCCAAGACAACCCCATCGAATTTCTGGAGCAGCTGTCACGAAACTACGCTCCTGGCGACAGTGATTTCTCTTGGACCAGATTAACTCTGTGGCGAGCACAGTTCGCCGCCCTACTTGATCAAGCGCCGCACGCACCAGTCGAATCGGTGGAAATCATCGGCGATGAAAACAATCCAAGCGTGGCGCTCTTAGTATCTTGGCTCAGGCAAAGGTTGAATTGCTTGGTTAGTCTTGAACATCGCGAAGAAACCGAAGGCGTGAGGGCTATCTACAGCGTTCGATTCATTCGCGAAGGTGCCAGCATTGAAATCTTGCGCAATCAGACAAACATTGCAGTCCTGACGCAATCAAGTCAACCGCCTAAAGAGCTCTCGCTTCCAGTGAGGTCCCTAAGGGATTGTCTTGCCGAGGATCTAAGAAGGTTGGATCCTGACTTGGCATTCGGAAAAGTTATAACTAGCTTTGTCCCTGAGTCTGGGAGTTCAGAATGAGCGAAGTCATAGTTGAAATCTTGCACGATCGCAAAGAGCTTGTTGCAAGAGCTTCTAGTGACGTGGCAGCACTTCTGCTAGAGCGCTTGTCCAATCAGGACGAAGTTCACCTTGCTATAACCGGTGGAACAGTTGGGACGGAAGTCCTTGCTGAGCTAAGCGGCAAGACCAATGACATGAACCTAGACAAGCTACACATCTGGTGGATTGATGAGCGTTATGTCGAAAGCTCAAGCAGGGAGCGAAACGAGCTTCAGGCGCGTGAAGCTTGGCTCGACGGTTCCAAAATACCCGCAGACAACATTCACGCTTTCCCCTCAAGCGGTGTTGGTTCCATAGAGGAAGCAGCTGAGGCGTTCTCAAAAATCATTGAGTACATTCAGCCGGCTTTTGATTTGGTCCTGTTAGGTATGGGAGAAGATGGTCACATTGCATCCCTTTTTCCTGGCAGCAATTCAATCTCCGTAGGCGACTGGGTTGTAATTGAGAAAAACTCCCCGAAACCACCTAGTCAGAGACTCTCGCTAAGCCTGCGAGCCATCAACTCCGCAAGAGACATTGTGTTTTTGGTTTCAGGGGCTGAGAAGTCGGATGCTATTAGCAAGGTCCTTGGTGGAGTGAGTGACTTACCCGCAGCTTTGGTCGAAGCCAAGAACAATACAACCTGGTTGATTGACAGCCAGGCGGGTTCGAAGATTATTTCTTCTTAGCCTTTGGAGCTGCCTTCTTGGCAACAACTTTCTTTGCGGCAGGCTTTGGCTTTGGAGCTGCCTTTGCAGTTTTCTTTACAACCTTTTCAGGAGACTTCTTGCTAACCAGTTTCTTGCTCGCCGACTTTGTCTCTTTCTTTGCAACCGGCTTAGCTACCTTTGCAGGCTTGGTTGGCTTTGAAGGTGCGACGGGCTTCACGGCTTTTGCGGCCTTGGCTTTTTCGGCCGCGAGCTTTGCAGCTTTCGCTTTTGCTGCCGCGGTACGTGCGGCTTCCTCTTTGAGCTGCTTCTTTGCAGCTTCAGCAAGTTTTGCTCTTCTTTCTTTGATAGAAGAAAGTGCCTCGTCTAATAGAGCCTTAGCTTCGTCTGAGGTGCGACGCTCCTTGACGTATGCAAGGTGAGTCTTGTATGGCTCATGCTTGAGGATCTGAGGAGGGTTCTTCTTGTCTTGTCCGGCTGGTAAGCCGCAATTTGGGCAGTCAATCATGTCCGGAATCTCAGATGGATCTACATGTGCTGCAAACTGTGGGTTCTGAGTGTGGCCATTTATGCAGTAGTAGAAGCGCTCGACACGCTCTGACTTGAATCCGCGGTATTGCTCCCCCATTGGGCCCGCGCCAACGCGTGAGCCCCTAATTGCCGATCCGCCGCTACCCAAGGTGTCCCCTAAAACCCAAACCTGGTGAATAGACCAAGTGCTATTACTGATCCAACCCAAACCAGACCCAAGATGATCGTGATTCGGTTTAGGTTACGTTCTGCTACGCCTGATGAAGAAACGTTAGTGGTTACTCCACCGCCGAACATGTCAGACAGGCCTCCACCCCTACCCTTGTGAAGCAAGATCATAAGGATTAGAAGCAAGCTTGTGATAGCAAGCAGCACCTGAAGTGCAATTTGTATGGCGGCCATTGATTTACCTGTTCTATTTCAGTACTAGACGATTATAAGCTGACATGCTTCTGGAACCGGCAAATCCCAGTGAACTCATCCACCACAAGGCTTGCTCCACCCACCAAAACCCCATCAACCTCAGGCGAGGCAAGGAATCCAGCCACATTAGCGCTCTTTACTGAGCCGCCGTAGAGAATTCGGGTCCGGTCTGCGGATTCAGGTGAGATCAAGGCTGAGATGGTCTCACGAAGCTTTTTTGCTACCTCCGCAGCTTGTTCGCTGGTGGCAACCTTTCCGGTTCCAATTGCCCAGACTGGCTCATAAGCGACCACAAAGTCTCCGACTTCTTTGTGACCTTCTAGAGCTTTGCTGAGCTGACGAATTGGAACAGCAGCTGCACCTTCTGATTCAAGCTCTTCAAGTGTTTCTCCAACACAAATAACTGGAACCAACTTGTTCTTGAAGCACGCGGCCACCTTGTCACGAACCAGTTCGTCATCCTCGTTATGAAACTGACGTCTTTCCGAATGACCAACCAAAACGTACTGAACATCAAGCTTTTTCAAGAATGCCCCAGCCACCTCACCCGTATATGCTCCGGAATCGTGTTTTGAGATATCTTGGGCACCAAGTTTGAGCAGGAGTTTATCGGCGTCAATCAGGGTTTGAACTGTTCGGAGGTCAGTGAACGGTGGAAAAACTGCGACTTCAACCTTTTCGTAGTCATGGTCCACATCTTTTAGGGTCCAAGCGACTTTCTGCACCAGAGCAATTGCTTGCTGGTGATCCAGGTTCATCTTCCAGTTTCCCGCAATTAGCGGTTTACGATCGCTCATGAGAGAACCTCCAGTCCGGGAAGGGATTTCCCTTCCAAATACTCAAGACTAGCTCCACCACCGGTGGAGATGTGTCCAAAATCGCTGTCCTTGAAGCCAAGCGCCCTAACTGCCGCTGCGGAATCGCCACCGCCAACGACCCCTAAGCCCGCCATTTGCGTTAGAGCCTTGGCGACTGCCTCGGTTCCATGACTGAAATTCTCAAACTCAAATACCCCCATTGGGCCGTTCCAGAAACAAAGCTCTGACCCAGAGACAATTCTTGCGAACTCCGCTGCGCTATCTGGTCCGATGTCTAGGCCTATGGCGGTTGAACCAAACGAAGTCTCTTCGAGACTTTCAACAGGTGCCACGGAGAACTCCGCGTCTGCTGCAAATGAGCTTGCCATAACAACATCAGTTGGTAGGACAATGTTGACTCCGACTTTGGCCGCCTGGTCAATGTACCCTCTAACAGTTTCAATTTGTGATGATTCCAGAAGGCTTTTGCCAACCTTATGACCGAGCGCAGCCAGGAAGGTGAAAACCATTCCTCCACCAATCAAGAGGTTATCCACCTTGGGCAATAGGGCTTCGATTACCCCTAGCTTGTCTGAAACCTTCGACCCACCGAGGACGACTGTGTATGGACGTCTTGCTGATTCGACCAATTCTCGAAGCACGGAAACTTCCTTCTCGACCAAATAGCCAGCCGCCGACGGAAGCAAACTTGCAACCTCGAATACGCTGGCTTGCTTGCGATGGAGAACACCGAAGCCATCTCCAACATAGAAATCAGCCAGCGACGCAAGGTTCTTGGCGAACTCATGTCGTACGTTCTCGTCTTTACTGGTTTCCGCTTCATGAAACCTAAGATTCTCGAGTAAAAGCACTTCACCCGCGTCAAGCGCAGACACTGCAGACCCTGCGTCATCGCCAATGCAGTCTTCGGCGAAAGTCACCCTTTGTTCAAGAAGCTCAGTCAACCGCTTTGCAACCGGCTCGAGTGAGAATTTCTCT